>Ga0164243_10001112_pt1 | contig 46338 bp, 38 predicted proteins | sample OricompcompostOP_FD_108781 | JGI IMG/M metagenome (GOLD analysis project Ga0164243, IMG submission 108781) | Organic Plus compost microbial communities from Emeryville, California, USA - Original compost - Organic plus compost (OP) | ecosystem: Engineered > Solid waste > Mixed feedstock >...
CGTGCCCGCCGTGACGTACGTCTCCGTTTCACCGGTAAACCCGGCGCCTTTTCGATGCGTCCTTATTTAATTGGGCGGCTGCCGGAATAGTGCGGCGGCACCCGGGAAATGCATGGCAGTGCGGTTGCCGGACTTCGGCCGGTACCGCGTATGCGTCGTCAACTCCCGCTGGTACGCGGTCAGTTCGCGCCCGCTCTACGCGAGCTGCGTCCGCGGTTCTCACAATTCCGGGCCGGTGCACGCCATTTCCGCTGCTACCCGGGGTAACTTCCGGGCAATGCCAGGCATCGGGTTTCGGGGTCGTGGCAACGAGTACAAGCTCGTCCGCACCACCCCTGAAAACCACAGGAGTTGAAGCAGCGACATGAGCGCAAAAGCCAGGCGCCGCACTCCGCTCGCCGCGGCCATCGCGGTCGTGCTGGGCGGCATCATCGCCATACCCTCGGCACAAGCCGTGTCCTCTTCCCACGAGAAGCCGAACACCGGGGAGAAGACCCGGGCCGAGCACTGCACCCTCAACGCCGCCACCGGTGCCAAGCGGTGCTTCGACACGTACACCGCCGCCATCGCGCACGCCAGCGGCGGAAAGATCGACGACGCACCCGCCTCGGCCCGCGCAGCCGCGCACGACGGACGGCTCCACGCGGAGATGCGGAAACTGTCCGCGGCGCGGAGCGCAGCCGGCGCCCGGTCCGAGGACGTCGGAACCGAGGGCGTCATCCGCGGCACCATCTACGAGGACAAGGAGTTCGGCGGCGACTCGCAGACCATCTACGGGCCCGGGCTCTGCGACGGCAAGGACAGCGACGACGACACCCAACTCAGCCTGGAGGAAGGCTGGAAGAACCGGGTCTCGTCGGTGCAGCCGTGGGGAGGCTGCACGCTGTGGCTCTACTCCGAGCCGGACCTGAAGGGCGACAAGGACGGTCCGTACAAGGAGAACACCCCGGACGTCGGCCCGCAGTTGGAAGACCGCGTCCAGTCCGTCGCCTTCGAGTGAGCCGCGGCGCACACCGGCCCACCGCACACCGAGAGCACCGACCATCGGCCCGGCGTGCCCGCCGCCCCACCGTCCGCCCCCGCCCCGAACTCCCGTCCCACGCGGGCGAGTTCGGCGACCCGGCACCGGTGGCACGGCACCACACGGCACGCCCGGCGACCACCCCCCACGGGAGGCACCATGAAACGCCGTACGAAGATCTCCGTACTGGTGGCCTCGCTCGCCACCGCGGGCGCCGCCGCCCTCGCGCCCACCGTCGCGCAGGCCGAGGACGACCCGCCCACGACGCGCGAACTGCTCGACAAGTGCGACAACGGCACCGACGTGTGCGAGTTCCACCCCGAGGGCCAGCCCGAGGACTCCATGGGCGAAGCGCACCAGGTCGGCGACAACGCCTTCAACTGCACCGGCGATCTGCAGCGCTCCACCGTCGGCTGGTCGGACACCGACACCGAGTCCAACAGCGTCGGCGTCTCGATGGGCGCCGAGTACGGCTTCGCGGAGGTCTTCAAGGTCTCCATCGAGGCCAAGTACGAGCACGGCTGGGAGAATTCGCACACCGAGACCGACCAGACCAACGTCGACGTCAAGCCCGGCGAAGTCGGCTGGGTGACGCGCGAGGCCCCCATGCAGAAGGTCAAGGGCCGCTACGAGATGCACTTCCCGGACAAGTTCCACGGCCACTACATCTGGTACGTGCCGTTCGAGGCCACCGGGCCCAAGCCGGACGCCAGCAGCACCAAGACGCAGCACACGCGCCCGATGACGGACCAGGAGAAGAAGGACCACTGCGGCTGAGGACCGCCGCGGCGGAGCGACCGCCCCTCCAGCTCCGCCGCGGCCGCCTCCCGCCCCACCCCTCACGCGCCGGCCCCGTGCCACCCGCACCCCCCACGACGCACGGGGCCGGACTCCCGTACGGCGCAGGCGAGTCGGGCACGGCGTGCGCGGCCCCCGGTAACCGCCGGGGCCGTCCGGCCGCCCCCGCTGCCCCGGCTCCGCACATGCTGCGGCCTCGGCTCTCAACGGTTGCGACGGTCCTCGACCATCCAGTCGTCACCGAGTTCCCGGCGCAGCGCCGTCAGCGCGGCGTCCGCTCGCCGCCTGAACACGGTCCATTGCTCCTCCGTCCACGGCGACGGGTCCGGTGGGTACTCCCAGTCGAGCGACGACTGGTACCACTCACACAGTCTCGCCAGCTCGGTCCGCGTCGCCGTGCTGAGGGGCAGCCGTTCCAGCTCGCAGGGGGAACCGTACGGGCCGTCGACGTCCGGATCGTGTCGGGGGCCGGGCCACAGAGGAGTGTGCGGAACCCGGCTTCGAAGAAGAACCGCAGGTGATAGGGCATAGGGCAGCCTACTCACGGCATTCGGCGACGGTTCGACGGGCCTCGCTGCACATGCCGCGGTGCGGCTCAGGCCGACTGCTTCGAGGCGCCCGACTCCTTCGGGCGCTTCGGCCAGATCGTGTAACTGAGCGCCACCAGCACCGAGATGGCGGCCAGTATGCCCATCCGCAGCTGCCACATCCGCAGCATCTCGCTCTGGCCCGCGTCGCCGACGTACCAGATCGCGGCCTGGAGCAGTGCCGCCGCGATCGCCGCGGCGCCCAGCGCGCGCAGCGTCATCTTCCACTCGTGCAGCGCCCGCGCCATCCCGTAGCGGGGCGGCTTGGACGGGCGCGGGCCACCGGCGAAGCGGTACTGGAAGTGGCCGTCCGCCCACCGGATCATGTAGTGCCCGTGCGTCACCGTGAACCCGATGTAGACCGCCGCCAGACCGTGCTTCCAGTCCGGGTGCGCGCCGTTGCGCAGATCGACCGCGGTCACCACCAGCAGCACCAGCTCCAGCAGCGGCTCACACAGCAGCACCGCCGCGCCCGTACGCGGCATCCGCGCGAGATAGCGCAGCGCCAGTCCCGCCGCGAGCAGCACCCAGAAGGCGATCTCGCAGACGATGATCAACGTGACGATCACGGCAGGTCTCCCACTCGTCGGCAACTCCCCGGCAACCCCCGGCGTCCCGGCTGTCCCCCCCCGTAACCGCCCGGACGCCGGGGCGATTTCGACACCGTCCAGAGTGCCGCCGGACGCCGGCGTACGCGTCGTCGCCCGAGGTGATACGGGGGGCGCCCGCGCTGCATCGAAAGTTGCAGGCCGCGGTCCGGCTCTCGTGCCGGCGGCGGACGATTCGCGCCGCGGGCCTTCCTAGGCTTTCCGGAACGGTGCGGCCCTGCTAGGTATCCCGGCCCGCGGAGGCCGCGGCGACCGCGGATTGCGCAGCGGCCGCGGAAAACGCAGAGGCCGCGGAAACACGGAAGGGAGCAGCCGATGGCCGCGAACCGGAACGAAGACTCCGGCGCCCGTACCGGGACAGCGGGAAGCGCTGAGGCGGATGGCGGCGAAGGCTGACGCGACGGCGGCGGCGACGGTGCCTTCGACGGCTGCGGGCGAGGCCGAGTCCGGGCACCGGTCCGGGACCGAGTCCGGGACCGGGGCAGGGCCCGGGACCGCCGGGCGCACGGCCGGGATGACCGCCGCCCGCCCGTGCTGTGATGGGGGCATGCGAGCCCCGAGCACCGCGGCACCGGCACGCGGTACACGAGCACGGCCGTCGTCCCGCGCCGCGGACGAGCGCGCGAGGCCGCACCGCGACGACGTGTGCGTCGCGGTCGCCGGCCTGCTGGGCGGCCTCTTCATGTGGTGGCTCGGGATCTACAGCAACCCCTCGTACGCGGACCGCATCGGCCGCTCCTGGGTGCTGCTGCCGCTCGCCGCAGTCTGCCTCGCGGCGCTGGGCCGCCGGGTCGCACAGCCCTGGGCGCTGCTGCTGGCCACGGCGGCGCTGGCCGGGGACGTCGCCAGCGGTTCGCTGCTGGCGACGGTCGTGCTCTTCACCGACATCGTCTACGCCGCCGCCCGCTACGGACCGCCGCGGCTGGCGCGGCTGCTGCTGCCGATCAGCGCCGCGGTGACCGTGGCCGTGACCTTCGGACTGCTGGCCGCCTTCCGTACGCCGCAGATGCTGCCGGTCGGGGCGGTGGTCGCCACGGTCACGGTGATGCCGGCGTGGACGGGCGTGGTGATCCGGAACCACCGCGACGCCGCGTCGGCGGAGCGGCTGCGCGCCGAACAGACCGCGCTGCTGGCCGAGATGGACCGGGTGCAGGCGGTGACCGCCGAACGCGCCCGCATGGCACGCGAGTTGCACGACGTCGTCGCCAACCACCTGTCCGCGATCGCCGTCCACTCGACGGCCGCGCTGTCCCTGTCCGGGCCCGCGGCGGACCCCGAGAAGGGCTCCGAGAAGGGCTCCGAGCAGGACCCGGCCGCGGACCCCGCAACGGATTCCGCGACGGACCCCGCCGCGGGCGGCGGCGCTGCGGACGAGGCGCGGGAGGACGGAGGCCGTACCGCCCTCGACGACCCCCTGCCGAGCACCGCGGCCGCGACCCGCGAAGCGCTGACCGTCATCCGCGAGAACAGCGTGCAGGGTCTGGCCGAAATGCGCCGTCTCATCGCGCTGTTGCGGGACTCCGCGGACGGGCCGGCGGCGGGCGGCGCCCCCGGCACACCGGGTGGCCGCGACTCCACTCCGTACGCCGCGTCGCCCGCGGCCTCCCCGCCCGCGCCCTCACCGACGCTGGACGCGCTCGACGCACTCGTCGCCCGCGCCCGTGCAGGAGCCGGCGACACCGGCCTGCACTTCACGCTGCACGACGAACGCGACCGGAACGGGACGCCCGTACCGCTGCCCGCGCCCGTCGAACTCGCCGCGTACCGCGTCGTCCAGGAAGCCGTCACCAACGCCCTCAAACACGCGGCCCCCGGCCCGGTGCACATTCAACTCCGGCCCGGCGGCGCGGAATCGGGCGACCGGAAACCCGGACCGGGAGAACCCGCAGCCCGGGAAGCCGCACCCCGGGAACCCGCGGTCCGCGAGGCTGCGGTCCGGGAGAGTGCGATCCGGGAGGGCGCGGGCGGCGCCGCGGACCCGCCGCTGACCGTGCTCGTCACCAGCCCGCTCCCCGACCCGGCGGCACGCCGGACCGGCACCCGCAGTCCGGGCACGGACCCGGACGCCGACGGCGGCGGCAGGCCGCGCGCACCCGGCAGCGGCACCGGACTCATCGGCATGCGGGAGCGGGTCGAGCTGTTGGGCGGCACCCTGTACGCCGGGCCCGTCACCGGCGACCACGGCACGCGCCGATGGGAGGTACGGGCCGAACTGCCCACCGGAGAAAGGACAACGCGGTGACGGACGCGCACGACCGGGACGGCGACGGAGTCCGGGACGGGCAGCGCGGAACGAGCGCGGCGGACGCCCGCGGCCCGATCCGGGTGCTCGTCGCCGAAGACCAGCAGGCCGTACGGGCCGGACTCGTACTCATCCTGCGCCACGCCCCCGGCATCACGGTCGCCGGTGAGGCCGGAGACGGCGAGGAGGCGGTGCGGCTCGCCCGCGAACTCGCCCCCGACGTCGTGCTGATGGACATCCAGATGCCGCGGCTCGACGGCGTCTCCGCCACCCGCCGGATCGCCGCGGAACGGCTCGCGGACGTGCTGGTGCTCACCACGTTCGACCTGGACGAGTACGTCTTCGGAGCGCTGCGGGCCGGCGCCGCGGGCTTCCTGCTGAAGGACAGCGAAGCAGCCGACGTGGTCACGGCCGTACGCACGGTGGCGCGCGGCGACGGCATCATCGCGCCGGCCGTGACACGGCGCCTCATCACGGAGTTCGCCACCGGACCGGGCCCCGCGTCCCCGGGCGTGGGCATGAGCACGGGCACGAGTACGGGCCCGGACACCGGCGCGGGCGGCAGAACCCCGCCGGACGGGCTGGCCGAACTGACGCGGCGCGAACGCGAAGTGCTGGGCTGCCTCGGCGAAGGGCTCTCGAACGCGGACATCGCCCACCGCCTCGCCATGGCCGAAGCCACCGCGAAAACCCACGTCAGCAGAGTGCTCGCCAAACTGGACCTGCGCAGCCGCACCCAAGCGGCCGTACTCGCCCAGGAGTTGGGCATCGCAAGCGGCGGCTGAGGCACGCTCACGGCCGCCGCGAGCGGCCCCCGCTCCCCCACCGGACGAGCCGAACGGGGTGAACTGGGCGCGGCTCAGGCGACGTTGACGCGCTGGCCCGGCGGCGCCGCCTCCAGCCAGGCCAGAAACCCGGTCAGCGCGTCCTCACTCATCGCCAGCTCGACCCGGGTGCCGCGCAGCGAACACGCGAGGATCAGCGCATCCGACAACAGCGCCAACTCCTCCTCGCCCGAAGGGTAGCGGCGCTCCAGCACCTCGATGCCGCTGCGCTCCAGAACCCGCCGCGGCCGCGGCGCATAGGAAAACACCCGGAACCACTCGATCTCGTCCCCGTTGTAGCGCGCGATGCCGTACGCCCAGCCCTTGCCGCTCCCGGCCCCCTCCGACTCCGCGGACGCCCCGGAAACGGAAGCGCCGCCCGAGTCCTGCCCGTACTCGGACGGCGCCGACGCCGAAGCTGCGGAGGAATGGCCCGAACCCGGCGCATTCCAGCGGACGTTGCAGTCGAACGTGCCGCCGGAGCGCTGGATCAGCCGGCGCCGCACCCCGAAGGCGAACAGCCCCGCCAGCGCCAGCAGTACGACCGCACCGCACAGGGACACAGCAAGGACCACTGTCACCGACCTCCTCGCTGTCTCTCGCGCCGCGCCGGGCAACCGCCACGCGGCTCTACGGCTCCATGAGCTTCAGCCGCGGGCCGCCCCGGAAAGCTCCAGGACAACCCGCGGCTGAACCTCGTGTGCGGCGTGCGCCCCGTGCATTCCGCACGTCGCGCACGCCGCATACCTCTCGTATCCGTCCCGCCGGGCGCACCGCCCGGTGCCGGCCGCCTCCTCAGCGGACCGCCACCGCACGCAACCGGACGTCCGCACGCCGCTCGGCGGCGGCGTCGGTCTCCGACTTGGCCCGCTCCAGGGCCCGTTCGGCACGCTCGACGTCGATCTCGTCGGCCAGCTCCGCCATCTCCGCCAGCAGCGACAGCTTGTTGTCCGCGAAGGAGATGAAGCCACCGTGCACGGCCGCGAGGACGGTGCCCTCGCCGCTCTCGTCGGTGGTGCGGATGGTGACCGGCCCCGACTCCAGCACGCCGAGCAGCGGCTGGTGACCGGGCATGACGCCGATGTCGCCGGACGTGGTGCGCGCGACGACCAGCTTGGCCTCGCCCGACCAGACCTTGCGGTCGGCGGCGACCAACTCGACGTGCAGCTCAGCCACTGTGGCTCCTCATGGTGGGTTGGTGGAAAGAATAAGGGGTGCGGGTGCGGGGGCGACGCCGTGGGGTCCCGGCGACCGCCCCCGCCTCTGCTCCGCGTCAGGAGACGCCCAGCTCCTTGGCCTTGGCCTTCAGGTCGTCCAGACCGCCGCACATGAAGAACGCCTGCTCCGGATAGTGGTCGAACTCACCGTCCGCGATCGCGTTGAACGCGGCGATCGACTCGTCCAGCGGCACGTCCGAACCGTCCAGGCCCGTGAACTGCTTCGCCGCGTGGGTGTTCTGCGAAAGGAAGCGCTCGATACGGCGGGCCCGGCTGACGGTGAGCTTGTCCTCCTCGCTCAACTCGTCGATGCCGAGGATGGAGATGATGTCCTGAAGGTCCTTGTACTTCTGCAGGATTCCGATGACGCGCTGGGCGCAGTCGTAGTGCTCCTGCGTGATGTACCGCGGGTCCAGGATGCGGGACGTCGAGTCCAGCGGGTCCACCGCGGGGTAGATGCCCTTCTCCGAAATCGGCCGGGACAGCACCGTCGTCGCGTCGAGGTGCGCGAAGGTGGTGGCCGGCGCCGGGTCGGTCAGGTCGTCCGCGGGCACGTAGATCGCCTGCATCGAGGTGATGGAGTGGCCGCGGGTGGAGGTGATCCGCTCCTGGAGCACGCCCATCTCGTCCGCCAGGTTCGGCTGGTAGCCCACCGCGGAGGGCATCCGGCCGAGCAGCGTCGAGACCTCCGAACCGGCCTGCGTGAAGCGGAAGATGTTGTCGATGAAGAACAGCACGTCCTGCTTCTGCACATCGCGGAAGTACTCCGCCATGGTCAGGCCCGCCAGCGCGACCCGGAGCCGGGTCCCGGGCGGCTCGTCCATCTGCCCGAAGACCAGAGCGGTCTGCGGCAGCACCCCGGACTCGGCCATCTCCTCGATCAGGTCGTTGCCTTCACGCGTACGCTCACCGACGCCGGCGAAGACGGAGACGCCCTCGTGCAGCTTCGCCACACGCATGATCATTTCCTGGATGAGCACGGTCTTGCCGACGCCCGCGCCGCCGAACAGACCGATCTTGCCGCCCTTGACGTACGGCGTCAGCAGGTCGACGACCTTCAGACCGGTCTCGAACATCTCGGTCTTCGACTCCAGTTGGTCGAAGTCCGGGGCCTTGCGGTGAATCGGCCAGCGCTCGGTGACCTCCGCCTCGGCGGACGGCTCGTTGAGGATCCGGCCGAGGGTGTTGAACACCCGGCCCTTCGTGACGTCGCCGACCGGCACCGTGATGCCCTCGCCGGTGTCCGTCACCGGAGCCTGCCGGACCAGACCGTCCGTCGGCTCCATGCCGATCGCCTTCACCAGACCCTCGCCGAGGTGCTGGGCGACCTCCAAGGTGAGGGTCTTCTTCTCGCCGGGGTTCGACGGGTCGTCGATCTCGACGGTCAGCGCGTTGTAGATCTCCGGCATCTGGTCGACGGGGAACTCCACGTCGACGACCGGCCCGATGACCCGAGCGACGCGGCCGGTCGCCTGGCCGGTCGCAGAGGCCGTCTCCACTGTCGTGGTCATAGTTGTCAGTCACTCCCCGCAGAAGCGTCAGCCAGCGCGCTGGCGCCACCGACGATCTCGCTGATTTCCTGGGTGATGTCGGCCTGGCGGGCCGCGTTTGCAAGCCGCGTCAGCGTCCTGATGAGTTCTTCCGCGTTGTCCGTCGCCGACTTCATCGCACGGCGGGTGGCGGCGTGCTTCGAAGCCGCCGCCTGCAACAGCGCGTTGTAGATACGGCTCTCGACGTACCGCGGCAGCAGCGCGTCCAGCACCTCCTCCGCCGACGACTCGAAGTCGTACAGCGGCAGCACCTTGGGCCGCTCCGCCGTGCTCGGCTCGCCGACCGTGCCGGTGGACTCGGCGCCCTCGGACACCTCGCCCGCTCCGGCCGTGCCCGCCACCGCGGGGCGCTCGGTCTCGCCCAGAGCGGCCGGGAACACCTGGTCGGCCACCGGCGTCTGCGTCATCATCGAGACGAAGTGGGTGTAGACGATGTGCACTTCGTCCACCCCGCTCTTCTCGCCGGTCTCCGGATCCTCGGTGCCGGTCTCGGCCTGGATCGCCGCGATCAGCGGCTCGGCCACGACCTTCGCGTCCGCGTACGTCGGGTTGTCCGTGAAGCCGCCGAAGGACTGGGCGATGGGACGCTGCCGGAAGCGGTAGTAGGTGACACCGCGGCTGCCCACCACGTAGTGGACGACTTCCTTGCCCTCGGAAGCCAGCCGCTTGGTCAACTGCTCGGCCGCCTTGATGGCGTTGGAGTTGTAGCCGCCGGCCAGACCGCGGTCGCTGACGATCAGCAGCACCGCGGCCCGGGTCGGCCGCTCCGCCGGCGTCAGCAGCGGGTGCTTGGTCCGCGACCCGTGCGCGACCGCTGCCACCGCGTGCGTCAACTCCGTGGCGTACGGCTCCGAAGCGGCCACCCGGCGCTGGGCCTTGACGATGCGCGAGGCCGCGATCATCTCCATGGCCCGGGTGATCTTCTTGGTCGCGGTGACGGATTTGATCCGCCGCTTGTAGACCCTGGTCTGTGCGCCCATGGCCTCAGCCCTCGCCCAGCAGCTTGCCGTCCGAGGTCTCGAACTGCTTCTTGAAGCTGTCCACCGCTTCGCCGAGCGCCTGCACCGTGTCGTCGGACATCTTGCCGCCCTCGACGATGCTGGTCATCAAGTCCTTCTGCGCACGGTGCATGTAGTCCAGCAGCTCGCGCTCGAAGCGCTTGATGTCCTCGACCGGGACGTCGTCCATCTTGCCGTTGGTGCCGGACCAGATGGAGACGACCTGGTCCTCCGTCGAGAACGGCGAGTACTGCGGCTGCTTCAGCAGCTCCGTCATCCGCTTACCGCGCTCCAGCGCCGCCTTCGAGGCGTCGTCCAGGTCGGAGCCGAACGCGGCGAACGCCTCCAGCTCGCGGTACTGCGCGAGGTCCACCCGGAGCGAACCGGTGATCTGCCGGACCGCCCTGTGCTGGGCCGAGCCGCCGACCCGGGAGACGGAGATACCGACGTTCAGCGCCGGCCGCTGACCGGAGTTGAACAGATCGGACTCCAGGAAGCACTGCCCGTCCGTAATGGAGATGACGTTGGTCGGAATGAACGCCGAGACGTCATTGGCCTTCGTCTCGACGATCGGCAGACCCGTCATCGAGCCGGCGCCCATGTCGTCCGACAGCTTCGCGCACCGCTCCAGCAGCCGGGAGTGGAGGTAGAAGACGTCGCCGGGGTAGGCCTCGCGGCCCGGCGGGCGGCGCAGCAGCAGCGAGACCGCGCGGTACGCGTCGGCCTGCTTGGTCAGGTCGTCGAAGACGACGAGCACGTGCTTGCCCTGGTACATCCAGTGCTGCCCGATGGCGCTGCCGGTGTACGGGGCGATGTACTTGAAGCCCGCCGGGTCGGACGCCGGGGCGGCCACGATCGTCGTGTACTCCAGCGCGCCGGCCTCCTCCAGAGACGCCCGCACGGACGCGATCGTGGAGCCCTTCTGACCGACGGCGACGTAGATGCAGCGGACCTGCTTCTCCGGGTCGCCGGAGCGCCAGTTGTCCCGCTGGTTGATGATCGTGTCGACGCACAGCGCGGTCTTGCCGGTCTGCCGGTCGCCGATGACCAGCTGGCGCTGGCCGCGGCCGATCGGCGTCATGGTGTCGACGGCCTTGTAGCCCGTCTCCATCGGCTGGTGCACCGACTTGCGCTGCATCACCGAAGGCGCCTGCAGTTCGAGGGCGCGGCGCTCCTCGGCGTCGATGTCGCCGAGCCCGTCCACCGGGGCGCCCAGCGGGTCGACCACGCGGCCCAGGTAACCGTCGCCCACGGGGACGGACAGGACCTCGCCGGTGCGGTGCACCTGCTGGCCTTCCTCGATGCCGCTGAACTCACCGAGGACCACCGCACCGACCTCGCGCTCCTCAAGGTTGAGGGCGAGGCCGAGGGTGCCGTCCTCGAACTTCAGCAGTTCGTTCGCCATGGCCGAGGGAAGACCCTCGACCTTCGCGATGCCGTCGCCGGCAACGCTGACCGTCCCGACCTCTTCGCGCGAGGCCGCGTCCGGCTCGTACGACTGGACAAAGTTCTCCAGCGCGTCCCGGATCTCATCCGGCCGGATCGTGAGCTCCGCCATCTGGATTTCCTGCTCTCCTCGTTGGGCCCGTCTCAGGGGTCTGGGGCCTGGTGCCGTATGTCGGCCGGCTCCGCGGGCCCCCACTGTTTGCCGTCGGCCCAACTCGGGCCGCTACGTCGTGCTGTGCTGTTGAGTTGGTGTGCGTGCGGTGTCCGCGCCGTCCGTGGTCGGGAGGGTGCCGGGCGGTCAGCCCGCCAGCCGCCGCTGCGCCTCTTCGAGGCGGTCCGCGATGGAGCCGTTGATGACCTCGTCTCCGATGCGCACCGTCATCCCGCCGAGGACCTCCGGGTCCACGTCGAGATTCAGATGCACCTGGCGGCCGTAGATCTTCGCCAGCGCCGCTTCGAGCCGGCTCTTCTGCCGGTCGGTGAGCGGCACCGCCGAGGTGACGACGGCGACCGAGCGGTTGCGCCGCTCGGCGGCCAGCTTGGAGAGGCCGTCCAGCCCCGCCACAAGGCTACGTCCCCGAGCCTGCGTGACGAGACGCGTGACCAACCGCTCGGTCGCCGGCTTGGCCCGGCCTCCGAGCAGCCTGTGCACGAGTTCCGTCTTCGCGGACACGGCGGCGGTCTGACTGGAGAGCGCGGCGCGCAGCTCCGGCGAGCCCGTGACCGTACGCGAGAAGCGGAACAGCTCGTCCTCGGTCTCCTCCAGCACGCCCTGCTGTTCGGCCCCGATGAGGTCGGCGGAGTCCGCCAGCTCCTCCAGCACGTCCACCAGGTCGCGCGGGGCGGACCAGCGGGAACGGACCAGGCCCGACACCAAGTCGACGGCCTCGCCGCTGAGTTGGCCGCCGAGCACCCGGGCGACGAGGGCCGCCTTGCGCTCGCCCTCCTGCGAGGGGTCGGTGAGCACACGGCGCAGCGCCACCTCGCGTTCGAGCAGGGCCGTGACCTGTGCCAGCTCGTCGGCCAGCGCCGTGGCGTCGACGGACGTGCTGTCGGTCAGCGCGGTCAGCCGCTCCCGGGCCGCCGCGCGTGCTTCGCGGCTGGCGCCGCTCATGAGCCGGCCTCTGCCTTCTCCTCGAGGTCGTCGAGGAACCGGTCGACGACCCGGCTCTGCCGTGCGGAGTCCTCCAGGGACTCACCGACGACACGGCCCGCAAGGTCGGTGGCCAGCCGGCCGACCTCCTGCCGGAGCGCGACCGTCACCTGACGGCGGTCGGCCTCGACCTGTGCGTGCCCCGCGGCGATGATGGCGTCCCGCTGGCGCTGGCCCTCCTCGCGCATCTCCGCGATGATCGCCGCGCCCTGCTCGCGGGCCTGCTCGGTGATACGAGCCGCCTCGTGCCGGGCCTCGGCGAGCTGCGCCTTGTACTCCTCCAGCGTCTGAGTGGCCTCGGCCTGCGCCGCCTGCGCCCGCTCCAGACCACCCTCGATCGCGTCCTTCCGCTCCTCCAGGGTCTTCTGGATGTTCGGCAGGAGCTTCTTTCCGAGGATGCCGAAGACGATGAAGAAGCAGAGCAGGCCGATGATCAGTTCCGTCGGCTCGGGGATGAGCGGATTCTGGCTCGCCCCCTCCGCCAGGAAGGTCATCATGTCTGAACCTTTCGTCGAGTGTGGCTAGGGCCGGTCCCGGGCTTACGCGGCGCCGAAGATGAAGGGGACGACCAGACCGAGAAGGGCCAGCACCTCACAGAGGGCGAAGCCGAGGAACATGTTGGTGCGGATGATCCCCATGGCTTCGGGCTGGCGGGCCATGGCCTCGATGGAGTGGCCGAAGACGACACCGATACCGATGCCGGGGCCGATGGCGGCGAGACCGTACGCCAGGGCTCCAAGTCCCTTGATCTGCATGGCGTTACCGGCGGCGGCGAGGTTGACAAGCTCGGCAGACATCTTCCCGTCTTCCTGTAGTGATGCGGTCCGCTGGGGGGCTTCCCAACGGGGGGACTGGTGATGGGTGAAGGTCAGTGGCCCTCTTCGAGAGCTCCGCTGATGTAGATCGAGGCGAGCAGCGTGAAGATGTACGCCTGCAGGAACTGGATCAGCAGCTCGAAGGCCGTCATGCCGGCTGCCAGCACGAAGGAGCCGCCGGCGATGACCGACATGAACGTGGGCGTGAGTAGGTACCAGGCGGCGACGCTGAACATCACGATCAGCATGTGACCGGCGAACATGTTGGCCCAGAGCCGCACCGCCAGCGTGAACGGGCGGGTGATCACGTTCTGGATGAACTCCAGCAGCACGATCAGCGGCACCAGGAACTTGGGCAGGCCCTCGATCCAGACCAGGTTCTTGACCCCGCCCTTCAGGCCGTGGGTCTTGAACGTGAGGTACATGTACGTCACGAACACCAGCGCCGCTAGGGCCGCCGGGAACGCGAAGCGCGAGGTCGAGGGGAACTGTGCCACCGGGATGATGGCCATGATGTTCATCAGCCACACGAAGAAGAAGATCGACATCAGGAAGGGGATGTACTTGTCGCCCTTCTTGCCGATCACTTCGCGGGCGATGCTGCGCGCGATGAAGTTGTAGCCGATCTCCCCGACCAACTGGAGCTTCCCCGGGACCAGTTTCGGCTTGGCGAACGCCGCCCAGAAGAAGCCCACGACGATCAGCATGCAGATGATCGCGAGCAGCATCGGCTTGGTGAAGTGCAAGCCGGCGACGCTGACGATCGGTTTGAAGTCGAATGAGTGGAGGCCCGGGGCCGGGAAGCCACAACCGGAGAAGATGTGGCAGTTGGCCTCGCTCTCAGCGAGCAGCGTGTGGGCACTCACCCGTGACTCCTTCGTCGTGACGCATAAGTAATGGCAACCTTGTGTGTCAGCGCGGTCGTTGGGACCGCGTGTCGGCACGGGGGACGTGGTGTGGCAGAGCCACCGTGGTCCACTCGGAGCGTGCACCGAGGACCGGGCACCCGGAATTCACGCTGCGTCCACAGCCTCGAGTCCGGATACACCGCAGGCCGCTTGGGCGCTGTGCTCCGGGGGAGAGAAGGCCCGTCACGGCCGGATGCGAGTTGGGACGATAGCAGACCGGGATCAACTCCCCTTACATGGGCCTTATCTGCCATCGGCCGGCTCCGACTTCGTTGCGGCGGCCGGTTCCCGCGCCGGCGCGGACGGCACCGGATCGACGTACAGCATCCTGCTCGTGAGGCTGTGCCGCACCTGTCCGGCCACCCACGACAGCGCGGTGGCGAGCAGAGTGAGCGCGAACGCCCGGCCGTTGAACAGCGTGCTGCCACGGAAGACGATCACGAACAGGGCGATCAGCAGCATCTGCACTGCGTAGACCAACATCCCGGCCATCATCGTGACTTGGGGCCTGCCCTGGGTGATGCGCATCAGGGCGGCGAAGCCGCCGCCGAAGAACACGGCGACGACGACCAGCGCCACGAGCGCACCGATCAAGCCCTTTTCGCCGGCGACCAGCGCGCTGACAACGGTGGCGACGACCCCTACGGGAGCGGCGATGACCGCCGCGCCGCGGAGGATCCGGGCATCGTTGGACTGCATGAGGCAGCTCCGGCGAAGGTCGGGGGCGATTGACCGCGCCTCGACCGACAACAGGCCCTGGCCGGGCGGCACGTCGATCAGAGGCTCAACCGGGAAGACGCCCTGGCGTCTCTCGCTCGACGCGAGAAGACTCGGGCGCAGATCAGTGCTGAGATCCCCCGCACCGAACTGCGTTGCCCCCCGGCTTTCGTGAACGGTATCACAAACTATTTGATGAGGTCTTTACCTACTTGGTGTGCTGCCCGTCACACGACGATGCCGAACTCCCCTGCGCCTTACGGTGGTTGCCGCTGACCGCGGTGGCGCCGTGCAGCCCCGCCAGCACCGGCGTACGCCGCGTCCCCGACTCCCCTGCGTCCGCGGGCCGTTGGCCGTCGCGTCGGGCGCCGTCGCGCGCGGTCCCCGATTCGCCCTGCCCGTCGGCCCGTTGGGCGGCGGCGTCCGCGGCGCCGGCTCCCGGCTCCTGCCCCGAGCCCTCCTCCGGCGAGGAGTTGCCCGGCTCACGGCCCGCCTGCCGGTAGCGGGGCGGCACAAGGGACTCCGCCCAGCGCGGCACCCGCGGAGTGAACCGCGGGAAGAGCAGCACGAAGAGGCCCACGCCGCTCAGCACCACGACGGTGAGCACGATCAACAGGCTGGAGGACTGCACCGAGAAGGCCACCGCGCCGAAGGCGATCAGCGCCGACCAGAAGTACATGATCAGCACCGCCCGGCTGTGCGAGTGCCCGATCTGCAGCAGCCGGTGGTGCAGATGCCCCTTGTCCGCGGCGAACGGCGACTCACCGCGCCAGGTCCTGCGGACGATCGCCAGCACCAGGTCGGCCAGCGGGATCGCGATGATCGTCAGCGGCAGCAGCAGCGGCATGTACAGCGGCACCATGGTGTGCACCACGTTCCGCACCGAGCCCACGTTGGACTTCAGTACGTCCGGGTCCACCTGCCCGGTGATGGAGACCGCGCCCGCGGCCAACACCAGCCCGATCAGCATCGATCCGGAGTCCCCCATGAAGATCCGGGCCGGGTGCATGTTGTGCGGCAGGAAGCCCAGGCACATGCCCATCAGTACGGCCGCGAAGAGCGTCGCGGGTGCCGCCGCCTCGATGCCGTAGCCGAACCAGATGCGGTACGCGTACATGAAGAACGCGGCGGCGGCGATGCCGACCATGCCGGAGGCGAGACCGTCCAGGCCGTCCACGAAGTTCACGGCGTTGATGGTGATCAGGACGAGCGCGACGGTCAGCAGCGTGCCCTGCAGCGGGGTCAGCGAGAAGGTGCCCACGCCCGGCACCGGCAGCCACAGGATCGTGAGCCCCTGGAGGACCATCACGCCCGCGGCGATCATCTGTCCGCCGAGCTTGACGAGCGCGTCGACGCCCCACTTGTCGTCCAGGACGCCGAGCAGCCAGATGATTCCCGCCCCGGAGAGCAGGGCGCGAGGTTCGTCGGAAAGCGTGAACAGGTCGCTGATGTTGGTCAGTTGGGAGGCGACGAGCAGCCCCGCGCACAGCCCGCCGAACATCGCGATGCCGCCCAGCCGCGGAGTCGGCTCCCGGTGCACGTCGCGCGCCCGGATCTGGGGCATGGCGCCTGCCGCGATGGCGAACTTCCGCACCGGCCCCGTCAGCAGATACGTGACCGCGGCCGTGACGCACAGCGTCAGCAGGTATTCACGCACAGGCTCCCCAGAGGTCTCGCTGATCCGTTGGCCTCACACCTTAAGACACGGTGCCGTGCGGGGCGGTTCCGTGCCCGGTGCGGACCGGAGTTCAGGTGCGGGCCGCCGGCACCCCGGTCAGCGCCGTGACCACCGGGTCGAGCGCCTTGCTGATCTCCCCGCCGACGGAGCGGAAGTACGGGATCGGTGCGCCGTACGGATCGTAGATCTCGTCGGCCTCCGGGCTGGGCGCCAGCAGCCAGCCGCGCAGTGCCGCGGCGGCCTGCACGAGGGCGTGCGCGCGTTCCACCACGCCCTGGACGGAGCGCGGTTCGGGCAGCGTCGCGGCGTCTATGGCGCGCACCAGCCGCGTGAACTCCTTGAGCGTGAAGGTGCGCAGGCCCGCTGAGTGCCCCATCGACACCACCTGGGCCCGGTGGTCGCGGGTCGCGGTCAGTACGAGATCCGCCCGGATCACGTGCTCGTCCAGCAGCTCGCGGCCGCGGAACCCCTCGGGGTCGGCGCCGTGTTCGAGCAGGACCTCCGCCGCGTGGTCCTCCATCGGCGCCCCTTCGTGCCCCCACGTGCCGGCGCTCTCCACCACGATGCCGCCGCTGCGCGCCTCGCCGAGCCGGTCCGCGAGGGCATGCCTCGTCAGCCGCTCGGTGATGGGCGAGCGGCAGACGTTGCCGGTGGAGACGTGCAGGATGCGGAACAGGGCGTGGCCGCCGCTTATGCCGCCGGACCCGTACTCCGCGTAACCCTGCCGGGGCGGGACAGTCACAGCGGGCTTCTCCTGGGCGGACGGCGTAGCCGGCGCGAACGGCGGGTGGCGGGGCGGAAGTCCGTGCCGCCGGCGGCCGGTCCCCGTGCGGGGACGCGGAGCGCGGCAGCGGTCACGAGGCCACCTCCAGTTCCGGTGCGACCTTGCGCAGTTCCTCCGCGCTCACCGCGCCCGCGCGCAGCAGTACGGGGGTCGGTCCGGTCACGTCGACGATGGAGGACGGCACGGGGTCGACGGTGGGCCCGGCGTCGAGGTAGACGGCGACGGAGTCGCCCAGCATCTCCTGAGCGGCGTCGCAGTCCTGCGGGACGGGGTGCCCGCTGAGGTTGGCCGAGGAGACCGCCATCGGGCCGAAGTCCGTGAGGAGTTCGAGCGCCAGCGGGTGCAGCGGCATCCGCACCGCGACGGTGCCGCGGGCGTCGCCCAAGTCCCAGGTGAGCGAGGGCTGTTCCGTGGCGACGAGGGTCAACGCGCCCGGCCAGAAGGCGTCCACCAGCTCCCAGGCCGTCTCGGAGAAGTCGGTGACCAGTCCGTGCAGAGTGTTCGGGGAGCCGACGAGCACGGGCGAGGGCATGGTGCGACCGCGGCCTTTGGCCTCCAGCAGGTCGCCGACGGCTTCGGCGCTGAAGGCGTCGGCGCCGACGCCGTAGACGGTGTCCGTGGGCAGCACGACGAGTTCGCCGCGGCGTACGGCCGACGCGGCCTCGCGCAGACCGGAGGCGCGGTCGGTCGGGTCCGTGCAGTCGTATCGCCGTGCCATCGCAATTCCTTTCCTCGAACCGGGCCGCGGCCCGCCGCCATTCTCCGACGGGCCGCCCGCTCACCGCGCAGTGGTCATCCGGTCAACTCCTCGAACTCACCGGCCGCGCCCGGGTCTTCGCGGCACGGGTGGCGCCGTACGTCCGCCGGCGCGGCCGCCGCGTACGGCGCGTGTGCTCACGGCACCTCCCTGCGGGCCGTGCAGAAGCGGGGGCGGTTGTTCAGGTCGGGGTGGTCGGCGGCGTCCGCCCAGCCGCGGTCCTCGGTGAAGAGCCAGGGCACTTGGCCGCCCTGGGTGTCGGCGTGCTCGATGACGACGAGGCCGCCGGGGCGCAGCAGCCGGTGCGCGGCGCGCTCCAGACCCCGGATCGTGGCCAGCCCGTCCTCCCCCGAGAACAACGCCAGTTGGGGATCGTGGTCGCGGGCCTCGGGAGCGACGTACTCCCATTCGGTGAGCGGGATGTACGGCGGGTTGGAGATCACGAGGTCGACGTGGCCGTCGAGTTCGGGCAGGGCGCGCAGCGCGTCGGCGTGGTGCAGGGTGACCCGGGGGCTGCCGGATTCGGCGGCGTTCTCCGCGATGTTCGCGGCCGCCCAGCCGTACGCGGCCTCGTCCAGCTCCACCGCGTGCACCCGCGAGCGCGGCACCTCCTGGGCGAGCGCGAGCGCGATGGCGCCGGAGCCGGTGCACAGGTCGACGATGAGCGGCTCGGCCACGTCCATGGCGCGTACGGCGTCTATGGCCCAGCCGACCACCGACTCGGTCTCCGGGCGGGGCACGAACACCCCTGGCCCGACGCGGAGTTCGAGGTAGCGGAAGAAGGCGCGGCCGGTGATGTGCTGTAGCGGCTCGCGGGCCTCGCGGCGCGCGACCGCCTCCCAGTAGCGGGCGTCGAAGTCGGCGTCGGGCACGCGGTGCAGTTCGCCGCGCTTCACGCCGTGGACGAACGCGGCCAGCTCCTCGGCGTCGAAGCGCGGCGAGGGCACCCCGGCGTCGGCCAGCCGCTGCGTGGCCTGCGCCACCTCGGAGAGCAGCAGGCCGCGAGGGTTCGAAGGGCGCCCCTCGGAGGAATGCAGCATGTCGTCTTCCCAACCACCCGTCTGTGCGCGGTTACTGGGCCGCGGCCAGCTTGGCAGCGGAGTCGGCGTCGACGCACGCCTGGATCACCGGGTCGAGTTCGCCGTCCAGCACCTGGTCCAAGTTGTACGCCTTGAAGCCGACCCTGTGGTCCGAGATCCGGTTCTCCGGGAAGTTGTACGTGCGTACGCGCTCCGACCGGTCCACCGTACGAACCTGGCTGCGGCGGGCGTCGGACGCCTCCTTCTCGGCCTCCTCCTGGGCGATGGCCAGCAGCCGGGAGCGCAGGATGCGCAGCGCCTGCTCCTTGTTCTGCAGCTGGCTCTTCTCGTTCTGGCACGAGACGACGATGCCGGTCGGCTCGTGCGTGATGCGGACCGCGGAGTCGGTGGTGTTGACGGACTGGCCGCCGGGGCCGGAGGAGCGGTAGACGTCGATCCGGAGGTCGCCCGGGTTGATCTCCACGTCCACCTCCTCGGCTTCCGGGAGCACCAGGACGCCGGCGGCGGAGGTGTGGATGCGGCCCTGCGACTCGGTGGCCGGCACCCGCTGCACGCGGTGCACCCCGCCCTCGTACTTCAGCCGCGACCACACGCCCTGCCCGGGCTCGGCGGAGCCCTTGGCCTTCACGGCGACCTGTACGTCCTTGTAGCCGCCGAGGTCGGACTCGGTGGCCTGGATCAACTCCGTCTTCCAGCCGGCCCGTTCGGCGTACCGCAGGTACATGCGCAGCAGGTCGCCGGCGAACAGCGCGGACTCGTCGCCGCCCTCGCCCGCCTTGACCTCCAGGATCACGTCCTTGTCGTCGCTCGGGTCGCGCGGCACGAGCAGCAGCCGCAGCCTGTCGGTCAACTCCTGGCGCTGTGCCTCCAGTTCCTTGACCTCGGCCGCGAACTCCGGGTCGTCGGCGGCCAGTTCCCGGGCGGTCTCGATGTCGCCGCCGGTCTGCTTCCAGGCGCGGTAGGTGTCGACGACGGGCGTGAGTTCGGCGTAGCGCTTGTTCAGCCGGCGCGCGGCCGCCTGGTCGGCGTGGATCGCGGGGTCGGCGAGCTTGCGCTCCAACTCGGCGTGCTCGCCGATCAGTTCCTCGACCGCCTCGAACATCGTGGGTTCCTTTGCATAACAGAGAAGGAAAGAACCGGCCCGCCGCGTACGGCCCTTGTGCGTACCCGGCCGCTTCCGGAGGAGGCCGCACCGCCCCTTGCGGAGGCGGCCGCACCGCCCACGGCCGCCGCGTACGTGCCCTGCGCCGGCCGGCCCGCGGCGGTCCGGCGCTCCGGCACAGCAGCGCTCCAGCAAAACAGCGCCGGTCCGGCCGCCCGGAGCGGGCGGGCCGAGGACCGGCGCTTGAGTGCTGCTACTTCCTGCCCGAGCCGGCGTTCTTGCCGAAGCGGGCCTCGAAGCGGGCCACACGGCCGCCGGTGTCGAGGATCTTCTGCTTGCCGGTGTAGAAGGGGTGGCAGGCGGAGCAGATGTCGGCGCGGATGACGCCGCCGCTCACGGTGCTGCGAGTGGTGAAGGAGTTGCCGCAGGTGCAGCTCACCTGCGTCTCGACGTACTCGGGGTGAATGTCGCGCTTCAAGGTCGCTCCTAGGTCGGGAGGGCGCCGGGTCGGAGGGCGGGTTGCCCACCGTGAACCGGAGCCGACGGTCTAGTTTGCCATCGCCGTCCGTACCTTCCCAAACCGGGGACGGGGGGCGGATATTCCCGCTCCCACGCCCTCTGCGGCGCCCCTTCGGCGCCCACCGGCGGCCCTGCCCAACACCCGCCGGGACGCGCTTCCGTACCCGCGCTCGCGGACACGTGCGGCGTACGGGCCGTCACCGTACGACGCCGCTGTCCCCCTGGTCCCCCGCGGAGCCCTTCGTCGCCGACTTCGGGACCTCCCGGTCGTGCTTGAGCGCCGACCACACCTGCTGGGTACGGGAGTCGATCGGGACCACGCGGTTCGGGTCCTTCGGGTCGTAACGCACGGGCAGCGTCGTCATGTTGACGTTCTCCGGCTTGACGCCCTTCAGCGTCTTCGCGAGGTCCGACAGCTTGCCGACCGAGTCCAGGTCGGAGTCGGTGGTCAGCGCGGAGGTCGCGGTGTCGGCGAGGTCGTAGAGCTTCTTCGGGCTGCTGAACACCCCGACCTGGTTGACCTGCTTCATCAGCGCCTTGACGAACGCCTGCTGCAGCTGGATGCGGCCCAGGTCGCTGCCGTCGCCGACCCCGTGCCGGGTGCGGACCAGGCCCAGCGACTGCTCGCCGTTCAACCGGTGCTTGCCGGCCGGGAGATCGAGGTGGCTGTTCGGGTCGTGTATGGGTTTGGTCGTCGTCACGTCGACGCCGCCGAGGGTGTCGATGAGCTTCTTGAAGCCCTTGAAGTCCACCTCGGTGAAGTGGTTCATCCGCATCCCGGACATCGACTCCACGGTCTTCACCGCGCACGCCGGACCGCCCGTCTGGTAGGCGCTGTTGAACATGGCGTGCTCGCCCGGGACCGTGCGCGAAGGGTCGCCCTGCTTGGGGCAGTCGGGCCGGTCGACGATGGTGTCGCGCGGTATCGACACGACGCTGGCCTTGTCGTGCGTCTTGTTCACGTGCACGACCATCGCGGTGTCGGAGCGCGCGCCGCCCTGGTCCTTGCCGTACTCGCCGTGCGTGCCGGCGCGCGAATCGGAGCCCATCACAAGGATGTTCATCGCGCCGTCGCGCGGCGCCTTCGGCCGGTGCTTGCCGAGCGCGGCGTCGATGTCGACGCCCGAGATGTTCCCGTTCAGCTTGAAGTACGCGTATCCGAGCCCGGATCCGGCGAGCGCGACCACCGCGGCGGCCGCCCACGCCGTGCCGCGCAGCACGCGCCGGCGGGTGCTGGGCACCTTGCGACGGCGACCGGTGGGACGTATGCGGCCCTGCCGGGCACGGCCACCGCGACCTGGATCGGAACCGTCCATGGTGTCGTTGTCGTCCGCCATCGCTTCTTCCCTCGTCGTCTTGCGTCGCCTTGTGCTCGCCCGCCGCCGCTCGCCCCTCCCGGGGCCCGGGCTCTCCCGGAAGGACGCGGCAGCCTGCGGAAGGGTTGCACAATGCGTCACACGGGGGTGCGGCCGTCAAATGCCGGTACGCGTACGGCACGTCGCCGCCGGCGCCGACGCCGGACCGGAAGTACCCGTCATACAGGCGGAGTCCACGCACCTCACCCGGCGTCCGCCCGCCCGCCGCGCTGTGGCCAAGGTCTCAGCAGCGCTGACACAGCGCGAGGGCCGCCCCACCGTGCGTGGTGGAACGGCCCTCGTGTGCGGCGTACGGCGGACGACCTACGACCGACTCAGCGGCCGCGGCCTCGAACTCCGGGGTCAGTCCCCGCCGTTCGACCCCGGAGTCGGCGTCGTCTTCTGGATCTGGAGCAGGAACTCGGCGTTCGACTTCGTCTGCTTCATCTTGTCCAACAGCAGCTCGATCGCCTGCTGTTGGTCCAGCGCGTGCAGCACCCTGCGCAGCTTCCACACGATCTGCAGCTCCTCGCCCGCCATCAGGATCTCCTCCTTGCGGGTCGCGGACGCGTCCACGTCCACCGCGGGGAAGATCCGCTTCTCGGCGAGCTTCCGGTCGAGCTTCAGCTCCATGTTGCCGGTGCCCTTGAACTCCTCGAAGATGACCTCCTCCATCCGCGAACCGGTCTCGACCAGCGCGGCGGCGAGGATCGTCAGGGAGCCGCCGTCCTCGATGTTCCGCGCGGCGCCGAAGAACTTCTTCGGCGGGTACAGCGCGGTCGAGTCGACGCCGCCGGAGAGGATCCGGCCGGAGGCGGGCGCCGCCAGGTTGTACGCACGGGCCAGTCGCGTGATGTTGTCCAGCAGGATCACGACGTCGTGGCCCAGCTCGACCAGCCGCTTGGCCCGCTCGATGGCCAACTCCGCGATGGTGGTGTGGTCTTCGGCGGGACGGTCGAAGGTCGAGTGGATCACCTCGCCCTTGACCGACCGCTGCATGTCCGTGACCTCTTCCGGACGCTCGTCGACGAGCACGACCATCAGATGGCACTCGGGGTTGTTCCGGGTGACGGAGTTCGCGATCGACTGCAGGACCGTGGTCTTGCCCGCCTTCGGCGGCGCGACGATCAGACCCCGCTGGCCCTTTCCGATCGGCGAGATCAGGTCGATGATCCGCGACGTCAGCTGGTTCGGCTCCGTCTCCAGACGCAGCCGCTCCTGCGGGTACAACGGCGTCAGTTTGTTGAACTCCGGCCGCCGCTTGCCGTCTTCGGGCGCCATGTTGTTGACCGAGTCCAGCCGCACCAGCGCGTTGAACTTCTCGCGCCGCTCGCCCTCCCGCGGCTGCCGCACGGCACCGGTGATGTGGTCGCCCTTGCGCAGGCTGTTCTTACGGACCTGGGCCAGCGAGACGTACACGTCGTTCGGCCCCGGCAGGTAGCCGGAGGTGCGCACGAACGCGTAGTTGTCGAGGATGTCGAGGATGCCGGCGACCGGGATCAGGACGTCGTCCTCGGCGATCTGCGGCTCGAAGTCGTCACGTCCGCGGCGGCCGCGGCGGTCGCGGTACCGCCCGCGGCGACCGCGCCGGCCGCCCTCGAAGTCGTCGTCGCGGTTGCCGCCGCCCTGGTTCTGCTGGCCGCCGCCGTCGCCCTTGTTCCGGTTGCGGTCGCGCTGGCGGTCCCGCTTCGACTGCCGGTCGCGGTCCTGCTTGCCGCCGCCGTCGCCCTTGCCGCCGCCTTCGTGCTGCTTGTCGCCCTTGGCGCCGTCCTGCCGGCCGGAACCGGAAGACCCGTCGGACCTGCCGTCCTGCCGGCCCCCGTCGCCGTCCTGACCGGACCTGCCGTCGCCCTCGGCGCGCTCCCGGCGGCCGCGGCGCTGCTCGTCCTGGTTCTTCTTCTCGTCGCTGGCGGGCTGGCCGGGAATGTCGATCTGCTGCTTGTCGTCCGCCGGCTCCCCCTCGGACTCGCCCGTGCGGGCCCGGGAGGTGGCACGGCGCCTCGGCCTCGACTCGTCCGGCTCCGCCGCACCCTCGGCGCCGCCGCTGCCGCGCGCGCCCGCGCCCGCGCCGCCGTCCCGGCCGCTGCGCGCGCTCGTGCTGTCCTTGTCGGCGGTGTCCTCGGCGCCGCCGGCGGCAGCGGCGCTCTGGCCCGAACCGCCGCCCGCCTGGCGCTCCTTGATGGTCTCGATCAGCTGGCCCTTGCGCATACGCGCGGTGCCCTTGATGCCAAGACCGGCGGCAACCTGCTGGAGCTCGGCCAAGACCATGCCCTCCAGCCCGCCGCCGGAGCGCCGGCGCTTGGGCGCAGCACCGGAGGCAGGCGCGGCAGGAGCGTCCGTGGCGGGCGCGGCGTCGCCGCCGGAGCTACCGGTGGTGTCGGCGTTCACGCCCATCAGATCGGTGGTGTCGCTCACGAAGGGTCCTTCCCTGGAGCGGACGTCGGCCTGTCTGGCTCGGCGACCGGTCGTGCTGTCCGGCTGTGGTCCGCTGCGGGGACTGAAGCCGGGACGGTGGCCCCGCCTGCATCGTGCGGCGGGGAGATCGATTCATGGGTTCGGCGTGCAGCGAGGACGTCACAGGCTTGCGCTCTGAAGAGGCCCCATGCACACCGGCTCCGGAGGGGGCTCAAGACTGCTCCGCACAGCAAAGCAGCGTGGGAGGCTCCGGGAGAGAGGGGCGATCCCGGTGGGGAATGGTGCCCCGGGGATCACTCAAGCACCGCACTCTACGGACCACCACAGGATTGCGCGTGCGGGTCACGAGACTGCGAGCACTGACTTGAGGTTAACACTACCGGGCCCATCAAACATTCCCCCTCTCCTGGACCGTCTTCCGTACCGTTCGCGGCCGGTCCCACGAGGCTGCACGGCGCTCCTCCGCGCCGTATCCGGCCGTCTGCAGGCGGCAGTTGCCGCCCTGCACGTATGCGGAATGTGCGTCGGCGCATGCCGGGTGCGTGCTGTGCGCCGTACGCTTCGGCGGCTGCGCGCGTGCGGTCTGCACCGGCCCGGCAACGGCCGCCACGGACGCCGGACCGCACCCCCGGAATCACGGAACTCACCGGAACCCGCCGGGAGTCACTGGGACTCGCTGGAGACGCCGCGTGCCGAGCCGTCCGCGCTGAGCGGGAGCACGCACGCGCCCGCGCTGTCGAGCCCCAGTCGATTGGCCGTCCACTCCTCCCCCGCGAGATGCGCCACCTTCTCGGCTTCGCCGCTGCCTTGCGGCAGCGCGAGCACCGTGGGTCCGGCACCGGAGATGACGGCCGGAACCCCGTCGCCGCGCAGCCTGTTGAGCAGTTCCACGCTCTGCGCCATCGCGGGCGCACGGTACTCCTGGTGCAGCCTGTCCTCCGTCGCCGGAAGCAGCAACTCCGGTCTTTTCGTGAGGGCTTCGACGAGCAGCGCGGACCGGGCCGCGTTGAACGCCGCGTCCACGTGCGGGACATGACGCGGCAGCAGCCGCCGCGCCGTCTCCGTCAGCAGCGGTTTCGCCGGGACGAAGACGACGGGGACGATCGATTCGGCGGGCTCCATCCGGATCGCCCGCGCCGCGCCCGCGTCCGTCCAGGCCAGTGTGAAACCGCCGAGCAGGCAGGCCGCCGCGTTGTCGGGATGGCCCTCGATCTCTGTGGCCAGCTCCAGCATCGCGGTGTCGTCGAGCCGCGCCTCGGCGCCCGTGGTCACCGCGCGCGCGGCCATGATGCCCGCGCAGACCGCGGCCGAGGACGAGCCCAGGCCGCGCCCGTGCGGGATGCGGTTGGCGCAGACGATCTCCAGTCCGCGCGGCTGGCCGCCGAGCAGGTCGAAGGTCGTACGCAGCGACCGCACCAGCAGGTGGTCCTCGTCGCGCGGCAGCGTCTCGGCGCCCTCGCCGGCGATGTCGATGTGCAGTCCGGAGTCGGCGACCCGGACGACGACGTCGTCGTAGAGGCCCAGCGCCAGGCCCAGGCTGTCGTAGCCGGGACCGAGGTTGGCGCTGGTGGCGGGGGTGCGCACGCGGACGGCGGCGGCGCGGAACGCGGGACCGGCCATCTCCCGATGACTCTCCTTGGTTGATGTGTCGAACTCCCCGTGGACCGCGGCGGCAGCTGCGCGCCGGGCCGGTCGCGGACTCCACGCCTCCGGGCGCGGCAGCCCAGGACGCACCACGGGTACGTACGCGGAGTCGGGGTGAACACAAGCCTATCGAAGGAAGGTTCACCGGCGACATAGGGCGCACAGGAGGCGCACGATGCGTGTCGCCCACTACTTCGCGCCCCCGGCATCCCCGCCGTATCACCGCCGCAAACGCCCGCGCCGTACCCGGCTTCCGTTCCCAACTGCCGTACGCCGCACGGCAGTTGCGGACCTCCCCGGCGCCCTCCGTACGCCGGGGCCGTCCGTCACACCAGGCCGAGCCGTTCCGCCGCGGCGTCCGCGTCGACGGGCACGGTGACCGGCCGGGGTGCACCGGCCACCGCCCAGTCCGGGTCCTTGAGGCCGTTGCCGGTGACCGTGCACACGACGCGCTGCCCCGGCTCCAGCCGGCCCTGCTCCGCTGCCTGGAGCAGTCCCGCGACGGACGCGGCCGAGGCGGGCTCGACGAAGACGCCCTCGCGCGCGGCCAACAGCTTGTAGGCGCGCAGGATTTGGCGGTCGGTCACGGAGTCGATGAAGCCGCCGGACTCGTCCCTCGCCCGCTCCGCGAGCGTCCAGGACGCGGGGTTGCCGATGCGAATCGCGGTGGCGATGGTGGTGGGTTCGCGCACGGCCTCACCGCGTACGATCGGCGCCGCCCCGGACGCCTGGTACCCCCACATCCGCGGCGTGCGCGTGGCCCGCGCGGGCAGCAGGCCGGCGCCCTCTCCGGCGAGCCCGCCCCGATCGGCGGCGCCCGCAAGGCCGTTGACGGGCGACGGTCGGGAGTACTCCACGTACCCCTTCCAATACGCCGTGATGTTGCCGGCGTTGCCCACTGGGAGCACGTGGATGTCGGGAGCGTCCCCGAGCATGTCGACGATCTCGAAGGCCGCGGTCTTCTGGCCCTCGATCCGCGCCGCGTTCACCGAATTCACAAGTGCGACCGGGTACTTGTCGGACAGACCGCGCGCCAGCGCGAGGCAGTCGTCGAAGTTGCCCTCCACCTGAAGGATCTCGGCGCCGTGCACGAGCGCCTGGCCCATCTTGCCGAGCGCGATCTTGCCCTCCGGCACGAGCACGGCGCACACCATTCCGGCCCGTACCGCATAGGCCGCGGCGGACGCGGACGTGTTGCCGGTCGAGGCGCAGATGACGGCCTGCGCGCCCTCCTCCTTGGCGCGGGTGATCGCCACCGTCATACCGCGGTCCTTGAAGGAGCCGGTCGGGTTGGCGCCCTCGACCTTGAGATGGACGTCGCAGCCGGTGAGTTGGGACAGCAGCTGCGCGGGCACCAGCGGCGTACCGCCCTCGCGCAGCGTCACGGCGGGGGTCTCCGGGGAGACCGGAAGCCGCTCGCGGTACTCCTCGATGACGCCGCGCCACTGGCGGCCGGCCGCGGACGGCCCGGCGGACCCGCCGGACGCCGCGCCGACGCCCGCCCCGGATCCGGATTCGATGATGGTCACTGTTCCCTGACTCCCTGACTGCCCTGGCCGGCGTGCGACCGCCGCCGTCCGCCGCTACTCACCTTCGACCCGCATGATGCTCGCGACCTCGCGCACGGTGTCCAGTTTGCGCAGTGCGTCCACGGTCGCGCCGAGTGCGGCGTCGGTGGCCCGATGCGTGACGACGACCAGCCACGCGTCGCCGTCCTTGCCCTGCTGCCGCACCGTGTCGATCGAGACGCCGTGCTCCGCGAAGACCGCGGCGACCTGCGCCAGCACCCCGGGTCTGTCCGTCACGTCGAGGCTGATGTGGTAGCGCGTGACGACCTCGCCCATGGGCGCCACCGGCAGCTGCGCGTACGCCGATTCGCCCGGACCGCGGGCGCCGCTCAGCTTGTGCCGACAGGCGGTCACCAGGTCTCCCAGTACGGCGGACGCGGTGGCCGAACCGCCCGCGCCCGGCCCGTAGAACATCAGCCGGCCCGCGGACTCCGCCTCGACGAACACCGCGTTGTACGCCTCGCGCACGCCGGCGAGCGGATGGCCGAGCGGGATCATCGCCGGGTGCACGCGGGCGGTGACCGAACGCCCGTCGGCGGCGCGTTCGCAGATCGCGAGGAGCTTGACCGTACAGCCCATGCGTTTCGCCGAAGCGATGTCGGCGGCGGTGACCTCGGTCAGGCCCTCGCGGTGCACCTCCTCCAGGCGTACCCGGGTGTGGAAGGCGAGCCCGGCGAGGATCGCGGCCTTGGCGGCGGCGTCGAAGCCCTCGACGTCGGCGGTCGGGTCGGCTTCGGCGTAGCCGAGCGCGGTGGCCTCGTCCAGGGCTTCGGCGTAGCCGGCGCCGGAGGAGTCCATGCGGTCGAGGATGAAGTTCGTGGTGCCGTTGACGATGCCGAGCACCCGGTCGACCCGGTCGCCGGCGAGCGATTCGCGCAGCGGGCGCAGCAGCGGGATGGCGGCGGCGACGGCGGCCTCGTAGTAGAGGTCGGCGCCGTGCTTCTCGGCGGACTCGTGGAGCGTGGCGCCGTCCTCCGCGAGCAGCGCCTTGTTGGCGGTGACGACGCCGGCACCGTGCTCGAAGGCGCTGGTGATGAGGGTGCGGGCGGGCTCGATGCCGCCGATCACCTCGACGACCACGTCCACGTCCTCGCGCCGGACGAGGGCCGCGGCGTCGGTGGTGATCAGCTCCGGGTCGACGCCCTCGCGTACCCGGTCCGGGCGGCGGACGGCGACCCCGGCCAGCTCGACCGGGGCGCCGATGCGGGCGGCGAGGTCGTCCGCGTGCGCCGTCAGGATGCGCGCCACCTCTGAGCCGACGACACCACAGCCCAGCAGCGCCACCTTCAGACCGGGACGCGTACGCATCATTCGACCTCGCTTCTCGTCACTTCACAGGCTCCGTCAGTCTCACGTACCGGTCCGGAGAATCCACGCTCCGTCCAGCATCTGGAACGTGGTTCTCGCTAACCGACATCGAGTCGCAGAAGATCCTCCGCCGTCTCCCGGCGGACGATCACCCGGGCCGCGCCGTCCCGCACCGCGACCACCGGCGGGCGCAGCGCGTGGTTGTAATTGTTCGCCATGGAGCGGCAGTAGGCGCCGGTCGCGGGCACCGCCAGCAGGTCGCCCGGCGCGAGGTCGGCGGGCAGGAAGGCGTCGCGTACGACGATGTCGCCGCTCTCGCAGTGCTTGCCGACCACCCGGGACAGCTTCGGCTCGGCGGTGGAGGCGCGGGAGACGAGGGCGACGGTGTACTCGGCGTCGTAGAGGGCGGTGCGGATGTTGTCGGACATGCCGCCGTCGACGCTCACGTACGTCCGCAGTCCGGGCAGTTCCTTGACCGTGCCCACCTCGTACACGGTGCAGGCCGCCGGGCCGGCGATCGCGCGGCCCGGCTCGACGGACAGCCGCGGCACGGCCAGCCCCGCGCTCTCGCACTCGCGGGCCACGATCGCGTCGAGCGCCTTCGCGATGTGCTGCGGGTCGCGCGGATCGTCCTCCGGCGTGTACGCGATGCCGAGCCCGCCGCCGAGGTCGATCTCCGGCAGCTCGACGCCGTGCTCGTCGCGGATGCCGGCGAGCAGCCCGACGACGCGGTGTGCGGCGACCTCGAAGCCGGAGGTGTCGAAGATCTGGGAGCCGATGTGCGAGTGCAGGCCGACCAGTTCGAGGCTGTCGAGCATGAGGACGCGGCGTACCGCTTCGGCCGCCTGCCCGTCGGCGAGGGCCAGCCCGAACTTCTGGTCCTCGTGCGCGGTCGCGATGAACTCGTGGGTGTGCGCCTCCACTCCGACCGTCACCCGGATCTGCACCGGCTGCCGCCTGCCCAGCCGCTCGGCGATGTGCGCGACGCGGGCGATCTCCTGGAAGGAGTCGAGGACGATCCGGCCGACGCCCGCCTCGACGGCCTGCCGGATCTCGTCCGTGGACTTGTTGTTGCCGTGCAGGGCGATGCGCTCGGCGGGCATGCCGGCGGAGAGTGCGGTGCTCAACTCGCCGCCGGAGCACACGTCGAGGTTCAGGCCGTCCTCCGTCAGCCAGCGCACGACGGCGCGGCAGAGGAACGCCTTGCCGGCGTAGAAGACGTCCGCGTCCGGGCCGAAGGCGTCCCGCCAGGCGCGGCAGCGGGCGCGGAAGTCGGCCTCGTCCAGGATGTAGGCGGGCGTGCCGAACTCCTCGGCCAGCGCCCGCACATCGAGCCCGGCGACGGTGACGTACCCGTCGGCGGTACGGCGGACGTTCTCGGACCAGACGCGGGAGTCGAGGGAGTTGAGGTCGGCTGGCGGCGCACTGTAGTGCCCTTCGGGCAGCACGTCGGCGTGCCGGGGCCCGGCGGGGTGTGCGGAACGGCTCATGCGCGGGCCTCGCTTTCGGTGGGGGTTTCGGCGGGGGCGCCGTGGCGTGGATTCATGGGTGGTCCTGGGTTCTGGGCGTTCGCGCCCGTACGGCTCCTTCGCCGCGTACGGTCACGGTCGTCCGGTCACAGATGTGCGGGTGCGGTGACGCCGAGCTGGGACAGGCCGCCGGCCAGCACCGCTCCGGTGGCTTCGACGAGGGCCAGCCGGGCGCGGTGGGCGGCCGAGGGTTTCTCGTCGCCGCACGGCAGCGGCGGACACTGCTCGTACACGTCGAAGAAGGCGGAGGCGATCGCTTCGAGGTGCCGCGCGTGCCGAAGGCGGACCTCCGCGCCGGGAGTTCGGCGGGCGCCCGTGCCCGCGTCGGCGGCCCGCTCCGCGAGGCGCGCGTGGTCGGCGAGCAGCGCGAGCAGCGCACGGGCCGCCGGCTCCGGCTCGTACTCGGGCTCCCACCCGGACGCGGGCCCGGACTCAGGTTCGGACTCGGCCAGCGGTCCGGGCTCCGGCTCGTGCTCCGGTTCGGCCCGTACGTACGGACCCGCTCCGGTGCCGCGCCTGTGACCGTCCCACAGGCCCAACTCCCGGGCGCTGCGCAGGATCGCGTACGTACGCGCGTGGGCGTACTGCACCCGGAACAGTCCGCTCGACCGCAGCGTCCGCACGGCCAGCGCCGGCGGGTCGTCCCCGGTGGCGGCGGACCAGCGGGCGATGTCCGCGGCGGGGTCGTCCGGCGTGGCCGGAAACCGCCGCCGGGTCAGCTCGGACAGCAGCGCGGCACGGCCCGCGGCGTCGAGCGTGACGTTGAGGAAACCGCCGCCCTCGACCCGCACACCGCCGATGCCGGGCTGCTCCCGCAGCCGGTCGCCCAGCACCCGGGCCACCTCGTGCGCCGGCGTACCGGAACCGGCGCAGCCGCCCGGGCTCCCGCCGCCGGCCAGCCGGAAGGCGACGTTCAGTGCGTAGTCGCCGTGCCCGCGCCGCGGCGGCGACTCGACGACGACGTGTTCCGGAAGCCCCCCGGCCGCAACGTCGAGCGCACCGTCCTCGACGGCGCGGCGCACGGTGTCCAGCACGGTGCGCGAGAGCTGGGCGGGTGTCACAGGGCAAGGGTATGGGAGAGCGCCCGACGGCGTACGGGCAGGTGAGACCGCGGAGCGCGGCCGGAGCCGCGAGCGTGACCGGGCCGCGGCGCAGCGTGACGGGAGCCGAGCAGGCGAACCGGTCACCGCACCCGCGCGGCAGCGAACCCCCGGCTACGAGAAGTGGCGGCAGGCGGACGGACGCGGCGGCCCGTCGGCCAGCGGAGCGCCGCCCGCCTCGCCCTCTCCGCCCGCCAACCGCCGCACCAGCAGCACCAGTTCGGCCGGATCGAAGGGCTTCGGCAGGAAGGCGTCGACGGCCGGCTCCGCGCCGGAGACGCCCTCACCGCGCCCGCCGGCGCCCGACGGCCGGGTGCAGGCGCTGACCATGGCGACCGGAATGTGCCGCGTACGGGGATCGGAGCGCAGCGCCTCGGCCGTACGCGGCCCGTCGAGCCGCGGCATCGCCACGTCGAGCGTGACGACATCGGGCCGCACCCGAGGAGCGAGATCCAGACACTCGGCACCGTCGGCGGCCGTCACGACCTCGAAGCCTTCGAGTTCGAGATTGACCCGGATCAGCTGGCGGATGACCTTGTCGTCGTCCACCACAAGGACCCGCCCGTACATACCTGGCACGCCTCAAAGCCTAGGCGCGGCGCTCCGCGCGCGTCCGGGTTTTGCCCGTTTCCGCCCGCACAGGCGACGCCGCCTCCGTGCCGCCCCGACCGCCGTACGGCGGCACGGGCGCGGACGTGCACACCTCCGACTCCCGGCGCTTTACGGCGAGTTGGGAGACCGGAACGGCGCGGCGGCGGAGCTCAGAAGTCCGCCTGCTGTGCGTCGTCGGTACGCAGCACGGATTCCTGCCCGTACGCGTGCTTATAGGCGCTGCGAATCTTCTCGATATCGCCGTCGTGGTCCCGGAACTGCGATCTGGGATACAGCACGCTCAGTACATACGTGCCGCCGCGGTTTATGTGCCCCGCCCGGTCGCGCCACTGGCCGCGCGCTCGCTCCAGAGTCAGCCCGGAAGGGAACCTGGGCGTCACGTACTTGTCCACGAAACCGAGGAACTGTTCGTCGGTCACCGGCGGTTTTCCACCGTGCCGCCCCGTACCGAAATACAACCGCGTCTCCACATAGGGCTTTTCGCGCTTCGCGCCCGGAACGGTCTGCCTCGCTTCCGCCGTCGTCGTCCTGCTCTCCCCCGGCCCGCGGTTCCCCGACCCCGTCACGCCGGCTGCGTACGCGGCCGATGCCGCGGCCGCGACGGCGAGGACGAACACGACGGCGGCGATCCACAAACGCGACTTCGTGATGGACACAGTGCGCGATCCTTTCGCTCCGCCCCGATGTCCTGCACACACCGGGGAGTTGACTCCCGCGATCCGCGCGGGCAACGAATCGATCATGTCGCCCGCTCCGGGCCGTGTCAGCGACTCCCGTCATCGGCACGGGACTTGCGGGCCGCTTCGGGGTTTCCGTCCACAAATACAGACTTCGCCCGGAAAGCGGCAGGAGGTCCGCAGAGTTCGTTACATCCGGTCGAGCGGACGGAGCGGAAACGGCGGGAAGCGGGAAATACCGCCGGACGGACGGCAGTTGACGCCCCGCCGGACTTCATCCCGGTACGGATTCCACGGCGGAGCCCGATGCGAGGAAACTTCCGCCGGTCTGAACCTCTGGTGATTCTCCGGAGTCTTCCGCCGTCTTGTACCGCCCGGTACGGTCACATTCCTGACATGCCCACACCCAGTGAGCAGTCACCCCCACCACATTCCGGAGGCAGCCATGCCCAGCAACGGCTTCACCAAGACCCGGCACAGACGCGGACTCCTCACCGCAACCGCCTCGGCGGCGGCGATGCTCCTCGCCGCAACCGGCCTCGTCCTCACCACCTCCGGCAGCGCCGGAGCGGCCGACCGGCACGAAGCTCCGCAGCACCACCGGCACATCAAGCACGGCACCGCGTCCATGGGCGTCGGCATCCGCATGCACGAGGGCCGCGGGCACACCGACGGCACTCCGCCGAAGACGCTCACCGAAACCGTCCACGGCGTCGACGTCAGCGGCCACCAAGGCAACGTCGACTGGCAGGGCCTGGCCAACAGCGGCGTCCGCTGGGCGTACACGAAGGCGACCGAAGGCACCGACTACCAGAACGAGTACTTCACGCAGCAGTACAACGGCTCCTACGACGCCGGAATGATCCGCGGCGCCTACCACTTCGCGACCCCGAACAGCTCCAGCGGCGCGGACCAGGCCAACTACTTCGTCGACCACGGCGGCGGCTGGAGCGGCGACGGCAAGACCCTCCCCGGCGCCCTCGACATCGAGTACAACCCGTACGGCGCCACCTGCTACGGCCTCAGCCAGTCCGCGATGGTCGGCTGGATCCACGACTTCACCAACACCTACAAGTCCCGCACGGGACGCGACCCGGTGATCTACACGACCACCGACTGGTGGACCCAATGCACGGGCAACAACGGCGACTTCGGCGGCAGCAACCCCCTCTGGGTCGCCCGCTACGCCGACTCCCCCGGCACCCTGCCGGGCGGCTGGGGCTTCCACACCATCTGGCAGTACACCTCCACCGGCCCGACCGTCGGCGACCACGACCTCTTCAACGGCGCGTACGACCGCCTGCAGGCACTCGCCAAGGGCTGATTCCCACCGGGACGACGAGCGCCGCCCACCGGGCCGCCGAAGGACCTGGACCCGCTCGGCCGGATCCAGGTCCTTCCCGTCGTCTCTGCTACGTCAGCTACCTTCCGCCTACGTCAACTCCCTTCACCCGTGGACAGGGGACGTGACCACCCAACGCCGCTGCTGTGCCGGGCAGTTGACCGGGAGTGGCGGGTGGCAGACCTGACGCACGGGAGAGTCGGCGTGTCCCCCACCGGGCCCCGGTCGCCTCGAAGTCCCGCCGGTGGGTGGGCGGCGAGAAGGGGGGGTGGGGGGCGACTCCGCCTCCGCAGCAGCCACTTGGGGCGGGTGACCCGCCGGGCTGTGACCCTATCGGCTGGAGTGCGTGCTCGGCGCGGGAGATGGGCCGTGTCTATCTGGGACGTACGCCCGTAGGCAGCACCGTGGCGGTCAAGGTCGTGCACCACGAGTACGCGGGCGACGAGTGCTTCCGCAAGCGCTTCGAGCAGGAGGTGGCAGCCAGGCGGGTTCAGGCCCTGTACACGGCGCCGGTGGTCGACGGCCCTTCAGGCGGACGAGCCGTGGCCGGCCACGGCGTACGTTCCTGGGCCGTCTCTTCAGTACGCGGTGGCCGAAGAAGAACCACTGCGGGTCGAGCCGGCTCTGGGACTGATCGCCAGGGTGGCCGAAGCGCTGCAGCCCAACCACGCCGCCGAGGTGATCCACCTCGACCTGAAGCCGTCGGACATCATCTTCACCGCAGAGGGCCCCAAGGTCATCGACTTCGGTATCGCCCGGGCCGCGGACGTGACGTCGGTGACCGGCACCGGCATCCGTATCGGAACGCCCGTGTACATGGCGCCCGAGTACATCAGGGGGCAGGACGTCACCGAAGCCGACGACGTGTTTGCTCTCGGAGTCGTGGCCTGCTTCGCCGCGAGCGGCCGGCTCGCCTTCGGCGGCGGCACCACCCAGCGTGGCGTACCGCATCATGGAGCAAGCTCCCGACCGACGGCTGCCCGGAGCCCGTACGGGCCGTCGCCGCCGCATCCACCGCCGCCGTCGCTCCTGTGGTCCGCGGGCGTATATCCCGGTTCCGGTTCTGCTGCGGGCCGTCAACTGTCCACCGCCGTAACGGGTTGGAGAGATCGGCGAGGGCCGGCCCGCGTGTTCGGGTATCGCGTACGACCGTGTGGAGGCGGTGTCGGACCGTACAAAGACGGAGAGCGCTCGCTCGCGCGGGTCGCTGATCACCGCTTCTGTATCCGGTTCTGGGCCGATCGCACATAGCTGCTCGATGACTTTTTGTTCATCCTGGACACGAAGTTTCCTCCGGTAGCTTTAGCCCCCCTCGACTCCCCACGGAATGACTCGTGGCCGGCGGTTCCAAAGCCACATAGGAGGCCGCTTTTCTACTGGGTCCAGCCATTTCGCCAATCCCCCTGCGCCTGTCTGGCCTTCTTGTGTGGTGCACTGCAGAAACCGCTTGTCGAGCTGATCCAGCGCTTGGACGATGGATTCCGGTGGAGAGGGAGAGAGCTCACACAGTCCGCACTCGAGTTCAGCTCGTGTTTCGAGAACAAAAAGGTAGTCATCCAACAACGGCTGAGGCTCCACGCGCCATTCAGTCTCCATGGCCTCGATCAGCCACTCCCACTCCTTCATCATACGGAAGAGGGAGTGAGTAGGTGTTGTCATCCGTGCGGCGACATGGGGAGCGACTCTACTCTTCTCCAGCTCCAGTCTCTTATTGTCACGCTTCCTGACTGCTTCGGCGTCGCGTGGGCTGAGCGATGCAAAGGCCTGGTCAGTCGCTGATCCGTGAGCGTAATCGGACATTTTCAGATTCTCTATTCCCGAAGCTGATCCATGAAGTAGTCGTGGCCCCGACCGGGTTGCATGAAGGTTCCCTTGTCGCCTTCGCGAATCACCATGGTGCCTGTGTCGTCATCCCACCATGCCCAGCGAGGCGCTCCGTTTCCGCCGTCACGGAGGCGGTAGCCATGCGATTTCGACATCACATCTTCCAGATGGCCGGCGGTGTCGAGTTCGTCGACACCTGGAATAGAGCGATGTCCAGCATGAGCGGCAATCGTATCCGCGACCACACCTACATCCCCGGACTGGCTCGACGGATCTGTATGTCCCACCTCGGCCTGTGGACAGTCATAGAGCCCGAGTTCATCTGCCCAATTCAGTGGGTTCCGCACATAATTGTGATGGTTGGGCGCTGGAACAAGCCCCAGGGGGTCGGGGGTGAGGTAGCGGGCGGTTTCGGGGTCGTAGTAGCGGAAGTGGTTGTAGTTCAGGCCGGTTTCGGGGTCGGCGTATTGACCGGGGAAGCGGAGGGGGCAGTCGACGCCGGCGTCTGCGGGCGGGGTGGGGAGGGGTGTGCCCCAGAGCGCGGTGCGGTGTTGCCAGGCCAAGTGGCCGTCGGAGGTGAGGAGTTCGGTGGGGGTGCCGAGGGGGTCGGTGATGACGGCGTAGTGGCGGGTGGCGCCGAGTTCGCGCTGGGTTTGGGTCAGGGGGCGGTGGGTGTCGGGGGCGTAGTGCCAGGTGGTGGTGGCGCCGTGGCGGGTGGTTTGTTCGGCGAGGCGGGTGCCGTCCCAGGTGAAGGTGAGGGTGGCGCCGTCTGGGCTGGTCTTGGTGATGCGACGGCCGACGGGGTCGTAGGTGTAGGTCCATTCTTCGCCGAGTGGGGTGGTGGCTTTGGTGAGGCGGTCTTCGGCGTTCCAGCTGTAGGTCCAGGTGCGGGTTTGGCCGCTGAGGAGTTTGCAGGTTTTGCGGATGAGGCGGCCGGCGGCGTCGTGTTCGTAGGTGGTGCGGCCGGCCCGGCGGACGAGGGTGCCTTCGTAGGTGCGGTCGCCGGGCGTGGAGTGGGCGGGGGCGGTGGCGTGGGTTTGGTTGCCGGCAGTGTCGTAGGCGTAGGTCTCGCTCCAGCCGTGGGCTTGTACGCCGGTGGGCCGGCCCACGGAGTCGAGAGTGAAGTGGCGGGTGCCGGTGGTGAGTTCGCGGATTTCAGTGATGTAGCCGTCGGGGCGGTAGGTGTAGGTGCGGTGCTGGAGGAGGTCTTGCGAGGGGGAAGAGATTGACTGGGCTGCGAGGCGGTCCGTCGAGCTCCAGGTTTGGGTGAGGGTGGCGGCGCCCATGGTCCGCTGGGTTTCGCGGCCGGCGGCGTCGTAGGTGAACGTGAGGGTGTTCTCGGCGGTGGTGAGTGTCGTGGGGCGGTCGGCCTCGTCGTAGGTCCAGGTGGAGGTCAGACCGGAGGGCGTGCTGCGGTGGGTTTGGTTGCCGGCCGGGTCGTATGCGTAGGTGGTGGTGCGGCCGTTGACGGTTTCGGTGAGGATGCGGCCCAACTGGTCGCGTTCCAGGGTGAGTTCGGCGTCCCCGTTGGTCGCGTGGAGGAGGGCTCCGCCGGGGTCGTAGGCGTAGGTGGTCTCGTCACCACTGGTCTCGTCCCGCTGGGTTGTGAGGCGGCCGGCTGAGTCGAGGGTGTAGCGGAGGGTTTGGCCGAGGGCGTTGGTTTGAGCCGTGAGACGGCCCGCGGCGTCATGTTCGTAGCTGCGCGTGGCGCCGTTGAAGTCGGTCTCGGCGACGAGTCGTCCGGCGGCGTCGTAGTCGTAACGCCACTGCAGCCCTTGGGAGTTGGTGACCTGGGTCAGGCGGAGTTCGGTGTCATAGGTGAAGGAGTAGTGGGCGCCGTCGGGGTCGGTGCGGGTGGCGGGCCGGTCGAAGTGGGTGTGGGTGTAGCTGGTGGTGTGGCCGGCTTGGTCGGTGTGGAAGGCGAGGTTGCCCTCGCAGTCCCATTTCCACTCTTCGCGGCTGCCGTCGGGGGGTTCGCGCCAGGCGGGCTTGCCTTCGATGGTCCAGCCTTGCCGGGTGGTGTTGCCGAGCGGGTCGGTCACGGCGGTGATGCGGCCGTGCGGACCGCGGCGTACGCGGGTGGTGTTGCCCAACGGGTCGGTGACCGCGATCGGGAGGCCTGCCGCGTCGGTCTCCACCTGGGTGGTGTGGCCCAACGGGTCGGTAATCGAGGCCAGATGGCCCAGGCCGTCGTAGGTGTAGTGGGTGGTGGCGCCGGACGGGTCGGTGGTGGAGGTGCGCGCTCCGCGGTCGTCGTAGGTGTGGTGCCAGATCCCACCGCCCGGCTCACGGATCTGCAGGGGTAGGCCCCAGTCGTCGTAGACGGCCTCGACCACGGTGCCGTCGGGTCGTTCGACGGCGGTGAGGTGGTCTTCGTCGTCGTAGTGGTAACGGGTGGTGTGCCCCAACGGGTCGGTGACGGCGAGGCGGTGGCGGCCCGCGGCGTCCCATTCGGTGTGGGTGCTGTTGCCCAGCGGGTCGGTCTCGGCGACGACCTTGTACGCCTCGTTGTAGACGTATGTCGTGGTGTGGCCAAGGGAATCGGTGTAGCGGGTAGTGCGGGCCGCGGCGTCGTAGTGCAGGCGGCCCGAGAGAATGCCGTCGGGGCCGATGCCGCGCAGGACACGGCCGCGGTGGTCGTAGACGTAGCCGTACGAGGTGCCGTTGCGATCTGTCCAGGAAGTGATGCGGTGGGCTTCGTCGTAGGTGTAACGCAGCGGTCTGCTGGTGGAGTTGACCACCTCGATCAGGTCGCCGGCGTCGTCGTAGCCGTAGGAGATGAGCGTGGTGCTGCGCCCACCGTCCACGCCGTGGATGAGGCGTAGGGCCGTGATGCGCAGCAAGTCGGGGTCAGTGTCGACGGCGATGCGGTAGCCGCCGGAGTGGGTGATCTCCGCCGGTCGGCCCTGGTCGTCGTAAGCGACGTCGATACGGTCCCCGTCTCCGGCTCGATCGGTGATCGCCCTCAGCACCAACTCCCGTCCGGTTACCGGCAGAGGCGCGAAATGCAGAGTCCGGTTTTGCTCGGGGATGGTGACGGTGAAGGCTCCATCGGGTTTGCCGTCCCAGCAAAGCGGCCACCGTGGCCCGGAGGTCGGCACTGTCGGCACGTCCGCCTGCGGGATCGGATAGGTCAGCAGCATGCCGTCGTCGGTGACGAACACCACGCCCTCGTCGTCGAGTTCGAGACGCTGGTCCAGCGTGGCCGCCCACGTCGCCCCGAACCAGCCGCCGCACGGGTGCCCCGAGACGTAGTGCCGCTTCAAGATGAGTGGCAGCACCCCGGGCAGGTCGACGTCGGTGGCGGACATGACCATCTCGCCGGTCGCCACATCGATCGGCTCGCCGGTCTTCGGCCGATGCTCGTGCGGGGTGTTGTTGCCGTCGGGGTCGTGGTGCGTCCGTCCGCGGGCGCTGCCGTCTCGGCGCAGGGCCCGTTCCCGGCCCGCCAAGCGCTGCGCGGCGCTCTTCGCCGCGGAAGTGCCCCGGCGTAGCGAACCAGCGCCGCCCGAGGCGAGGGCGAGGAGCGCGTCCGGGGTGATCAGCCCGGCGGCGCGGGCGGGGTTCTTCTGCCACTCGTCCCAGTGCGTTACGGCTTTGGCGAAATCGACAGGGTGGTGGGCGGCGTAGGCGGCGCCGTCCGCCATCCCGGCCAACTGCAGCCCGGCACCCTTGGGGCCGTCCTCGAACATGAACTCCGCCTGCCGGTACAGGTCGCCCGTGGCGTCCTTGGCGCCGCCGGCCCAGTCGCCGAGCTTGTCCTTGACCGCGGCCCAGCCCTTCGGCTTCGGGGGACGATCCGGCGCCTTCCGCGCCGCCTTGTCGAGGATGTGCTTGGTGTGCTCGGCGACTCCGTGCAACTCGGCTTCGAGCGCGTCCAGTCGGCGATAGCAGTGCTGCATCGCCGCCTCGCCGGGATCGTCCTCCGGCGGACGCTCCGGCAACGGGTCATCGCCCCGCTGCACGGCGGCGTTGTAGTGGTCGACCTTCTTCCCGTGATGCGTGGAGGCTGCCCGGGCCTCGGCGGCGTCCTCGATGATCGGCTTGCAGCGCTTCTGCACCGAGCGCAGCTTGTCCGCATACGCGTCCAGGGCCTTCGCAGCGGCGTGGAACTGGTGGTGCGCGGACTCAAGTTCACGGGGAAGCTTCCGCGTCGCCTCCTGGAAGCCGCGGGCGCCGGCTCCCGTCCAGTCCATCAGCGACAGATCGTCGAGTTTTTCGTTGCCGTCCTTGAACGCCTCCGCGTACGCCCGGAGTTTCGCGACCAGATCGTCGATGTTCGACGGCTTACCGGGGATGACATCATCGGGCTTCGCGCCCGGCGGTATCCGCTCACCCCCACTGCCCTCCCGGACATCCGGCCGGCTCACGCGATCGGCTCCTTCGAACCACCCCCGGACTCCCAGCCACCGCCATAACGCTGGCGGGGAGGAGCCGACGGCTCCCCACCCACGCCGCTGCCACCGTCACCCTTCCCGTCGTCGTCGAGCCACGGCTCCTGATACACATGTGGCGGCGGGTCGAATTTCGGCCGATAGCCCTCCTGCCAAGCCTGCATGCCGTACTTGCCGGACGGCAGCTTCGCGATGTTGTCCGCCGTCGGCGAGAAATCCTTCACCCGCAGCAAATCCGCCAGCATGTACGCGGAAATGACCTGACGAAGCGTCTCCACCACCGTGTCCGTATGCGCCGCGACCCGCCCCATGCCGAATCCCCACGACGAGAGCATCCTCTCCGTCGACGACACGACATCGCCCGAGGCCGAACCGCGGATGTGGCCCGCCAGCGACTTCCAATCCCCCTTGATCTTCCGCGCCGCCACAACGGACTCCTCCAACGGCTTCAACACCCGCCGCACCGACCCGATTTCAAACCGATAGCCCTCACCCGGCTTCGGGCCACCAGAGCCCGAATGCCCACCACCGTGCCCCGGCGATCCGCCGTTATGACCCATCGCCCGACTCCCCTTCCCCGCCCAACTCCCGGAACATCTCCCCCTCCAGCACCCACGCCCGCGGCCCCAGCGGATCCACCAACGCCCGCACCCCCTCGGGCAACAGCTCCACCAGATCCTCGACCGTCGTGGACGCCCACTGACAGGGCCCGGCGAACAGCGCGAGTCCTTCCCAGGAGGTGAACACGGGAACCACGGAACCCTCTTCCGTCTCGGAAACCAAGAACCCCGGCTCGTCCGGCCGTTGAAAGAACACCCGCGCGGAACGCAACGCCGCCAGCCGCTCCGCACGCGACATCCGCGCGACCGTCTCCTCACGGACGAGATCGCGCAACGACATCTCTCCCCCTCCGCGTCATGCCTCCCGGGCATGCTCGCACACACACTCTCGACCGGAATTGCCAGCCCGTACTGCCCACACGGAACGTCGCCTTCACGACAGCGCCCAACTTTCCATCCGTGGAAGCTTGTTGATGTCCAGCCACATGCAGATCGACGGCTTGGGGACTGGACGGCTGAGGATGGCGACCAAGGACACCATCAAGCCACCCGCAAGCGAACCATCGTCCAGGGCCAGTCCCGGCGGGTGCCGCCAACCCCCGCAGCGAGGGCTCCACGGCACACGCTTCCCCCGGTCGCCTTGGGTGACGACGTCGCCCCGAAACGAGGGACAAGGCATTCCTCTTGCTTCATTGGTATCTGACCGGAAGCAATCTGTCCCAGGTGATCCACTCACCGTACTCTGTGCGATTCGGCGCTATGCCGGAGCAAAGTGATCTCGTGACTGAGGGGTCAGGATGAACCATGGGGGGCGGCAGTGGCGCGTCGCTGTTATCGCCGGCGGTGACGTTCTGCGGCAGGAGCGGCTCACGCGGGCGCTGCACGACGAGTTGCTGAAAGCGCATGGTCTCAGCGTCGAGTTCGGTGGCCGCGCGGAGCGCAGCGGCGAGGGTGTGAAGGGCGGGGGGCTTGGTGACGTGGCGCTGTATGTAGGCATGGGGACCGCGGCACGTCCCGTATCCCGGGTTCTCATCACCTTGATCAAGGAATGGTGTGCCAAGGAACGCCATCGTGGTGTTGAACTCACCTACAGAGGCGGCTCGATCACGATCCCGGCACGGCCTGACGAGGCTCAGGAACGGATCATCCGCGAGTTCATGGAAAGAGCCAGCGACGACGAGGAGAGCGAGGCCGAGTGACACGGCTGGTACGCCGCAGGGCTCTGCTCATCGGCATAGAGAGGTACGACGACAGCCGGTTCGCACCCTTGCCGTCGACGCAGGTCGATACCTGGCAACTGCGCCAGGTTCTGGAGGATCGCAACGTAGGTGCGTTCGCATCGGTCAAGACGACGGCTGACCCGACGGCTGATGACATGCGGTGCGAGATCAGCGAGTTCCTCGAGAGCTGTGAATCCGACGAGTTGGCGTTGCTGTATGTGTCCGGTCATGGAACTCGGCTGATTCAGTCCGGAGGCGAGTTTTATTTTGCTGCCAAAGACACCGACTTCGACCGGATCGCTGAGACCGGAGTCAGCGCAAGCTTTGTCAACGAGAGGCTGGAGGAATGCTGGGCGCCGCAGAAAGTGGCGATGATCGACTGCTGCCGCAGCGGTGGCTTCGCCGTAGGGTTGCGTACCTTCGACCGCGATGCCCAAGCTCCCGCCAAGTCGGGTGATCCCGCGCCTCTGACCAGCCGCGGCGTGTATGTGCTGTCCTCGTCCCGCGCAGGTGAGGATTCCCTTGCGGGTGTCGGCACATCCGACGGCTTCGCTCCGTCCGCCTTTACCGGCGAGGTGGTCGAGGCGTTGCGCACAGGAAAGGTCGGCAAGGACGGCACAGGAGAGGTCTCGGTCAGCGACCTTTTCCACTACGTCAACAAGCGGATGCGCGCCGCGAATTCGAGACAAGTTCCCGTGCACTCCGCCTACGGTGTCGACGACCGCATCATTCTGGCGAGTTGCCCTCTTGGGCGAGCGCGGGAGTTGCTTCCGCTCAGCCGCAAGGCAGACGTCCATGCCGCCACCACCGCGGGCGGCCCCTCGTCCTCGCCGCCCAAGCGCCCTCGATCGCAGCCCACTTGGGGAGCTTTGCTCAACTACTACCGAGAGTGCGTCCTGTCGGAAGACGCGGACACCCGCCTCCTCACGGTGCAGGACGACGGCAAGTCCTACGTCTGTCTGAGCGGCTCCGAACGCTTCCTCTCCGGCGATCTCGACGATGACGAATGCGTCGCTGTGCCGCCGGAGGCCGACGGTCTGGTGGAGAAGGCCGTTGAAGAGGATGCCGAGCTGTGGACCGGCTACCCCGCAGTGGTCCTCGAAGGCCCCCGGTCCGGGCCGTCCTGGAGCAGGCCGAAGTTCGCACCGCTTCTCCTGCGCCGCATCGAAGTCGTCCAGGACGACGGCCAGACCCGACTCAGGCCGTACGGGCCCGTACTGCCCCACCCCCGGCTGGCCGGTGACTGGCTGGGAGAGGAGCAGGCGGCGGAGCTTGTCGAGACCTACCAACCCACGTGGCATGCCGGTCAGCACGACCGGATGGCCGTCGACGTACGACAACTTCTGCGCCAGGAATACGAGTTGCCGTGTGTGCAGGAGCCCAGGCCCGACACTCTCGCGGACCGCATCGATGTCCGTACCCCGGGCAACGGAGCCCGCAATGCCGCCGTCCTCTTCCTCGCACCACGTGACGGCAAGGCGACTAAGAAGCTGCTCGCCGATCTCGACAGCATCGAACGGAAGAGCGCCCAGATCGGGGAAACAGCTTTGGCCGCGCTCTCGCCCGACTCCGTCGAGCGTTCCGAGCCACCCGTGGAGCGGGCCGCCGAGTCCGTAAAGCTAGTGACGCCCCTCGCTTCCAATGAGGCGCAGTCGTCCGTGCTCCGCTCGGCGATGACTCGCCGCCTGACGGTGGCCACCGGCCCTCCCGGCACGGGTAAGAGCCAGTTGGTCGCCAATCTCGTGGCGACTGCCGCGGCCGCCGGTCAGAGCGTGCTCGTGGCCTCGACCAACAACCAGGCAGTGGACGAAGTGTGGCGGCGCTGCAACGAGCTCTCGCCGGGCAGCGTTGTACGTACCGGATCCTCCTCGGGCGCCACGAATTACGCGGAGGAGGAAGCGAAGGCGCTCAACGCGTTGTTGACGGCTTCCGCACCAGCCAGAAACGTGGCCACGTCGGCTGCGGACCTGGCCGTGGCCCGCGATCGCCTGGAACGGGTACGGGACGAACTCACCGCCGCTGCGCGCACCGAGCGCGCACTGCACCGGGCCGGCGAGGCACGTGAAGCGCACGCTGCCCGGTTGGGCAGGCAGGTCGCGGATCTCGTGAGTCTGCTGCAGTCGGTGACCGATCCGAGTGCTCTGTCTCGCAAAGCGTCGCGTGTCACACGGGCCCGCGTTCTCGGCGAGCTGCGCCGCAAGTGGCTGCTGCGCCGTATCGGCATCTCCACGCACGAGGCCGGTGAACGCGGAACTGCAGACGTGTGCGCTGGTCTCGCAGACTTCGCCCTCGCGGAGGGGTCGTGGCGAGCGGAGCACGAGCGAACTCGATCCGCGCGGAACGACGTTGAACTGGGAGCGGCGCTGGCAGAAGCCGAAGGCGCGGTCCGGGGAGCGTCCGCCGCCCTCCTCGACAGTTGCGTCCGCACGAACGCGAAGACCGGACGACAGCGCATAGTTGGGCTCCTGAGCGCACGTGCCACCAGCGGTAGCGACTGGCCCGCCGTACAGGAGGTGCTTGCGGCTGTCCGCGGGTGGGCCGTGACCAGCCTCTCGGCTCGGCGCTTCCCGCCGAACCCGGCACTCTTCGATCTCGTCATCGTCGATGAAGCCAGCCAGTGCGCCATTCCACATGTGCTACCGCTGCTCTTCCGGGCGCGGCGTGCGCTGGTGATCGGCGACACCATGCAGCTCCCCCACATCACCAGGATCGGCCCGGAAAGAGAGCGCGTGCTCCGGCAGGCAGCCAGCCTCCGTTCCGACTGGCTGGAAGGGAGGCGTCTCGCCTACCGACGGCACTCCGCCTTCCACGCAGCCGAAGCCGCGGCAGGCGGCACCCTCCTGCTGGACGAGCACTTCCGCTGCCATCCGGACATCGCAGCGGTCTCCAATCGGCTCTTCTACGACAACAGGCTGACCGTTCTCACCGACCCCAGGACCCGCCCGGCCCTCGACCGGCATGCGGTCATCTGGGCGCCGGTTTCCGGACGAGCCGCCCGGTCGCCCTCCGGCGGCTCCTGGGTCAACGGACAGGAGATCGACAAGGTGGTGGCCAGCGTCCGTCATCTGCTGGAGCAACTACCCGAGGAGACAGGGGCGACGGTCGGGGTAGTCACTCCGTTCAAAGCCCAGGAAGAGGCTTTGCAGAAGCGCCTCAGCGAGTACGGGGGCCGCGTGCGCACCGGCACGGTGCACACGTTCCAAGGAGGCGAACGCGACATCATGGTCTTCTCGTTGGTGGCAGGAGAAGGTATGCATCCAGGGGCGATCGGCTGGGTCGCCAAGCAGCTCAACCTCTGGAACGTCGCCCTGACCCGGGCCCGCTCGCACCTCATCGTGGTCGGCGACATCGACTTGTGGCGCAACCTCGGCGGAATCGGAGCCGCGCTGGCGGACGCGTCACAAAGCACCGCCGGTGCCGGCGACAGCAATCTTGACGAGCTGCACAAACGCCTGTACAGCACGTTGAACGGCCGCCGGGGTACGACGGTCGAACTCGGCACCACCGTCAACGGTCACCCGACCGACGCCGTGCTGCACACGCATACTGGCCCCACAGCAGTGTTGCTGGATCCCGGCCCGGACGAGGGCGCCGACGAGGGGCGGCATCTCCGACTCATGCTGCGCCGCCGCGACTTGCTCCATGATGAGAAGGTCGGCAACCCCGCACTTCGATTGCCCGCGTGGAAGCTGTATGACACGGACGCACAAGACCTCTGAGACGCGGACAGGAGTGGGGGGCAGCCTCGTGCTGGCGGCGGCTGGAATCGCCCGACCCATACTCACCCTCCGCCGAGAACCAGCGAAGTCGGCGGAGTTCAGTCGTGTATGCACCCCGCCATAACCCGGTTGTTCGCCCCTGCGGCGGCGAGCAGGGCCAAGCACCGTTCCGTGTTACAGGGGTATGTTTCCGTGTTTTTTCGGGGGGAGTTGGGCGCGTTTGGAGCGCAGGGTGCGCAGGCCCTGGACGATGCGGCGGCGGGTCTCGGAGGGCCGGATCACGGCGTCGACGTAGCCGCGTTCGGCC
>Ga0164243_10001113_pt1 | contig 46321 bp, 34 predicted proteins | sample OricompcompostOP_FD_108781 | JGI IMG/M metagenome (GOLD analysis project Ga0164243, IMG submission 108781) | Organic Plus compost microbial communities from Emeryville, California, USA - Original compost - Organic plus compost (OP) | ecosystem: Engineered > Solid waste > Mixed feedstock >...
AACCCGCGTACCGTCAGAACCATGGCCGAGCATGTGGATGTCGATACCTCTGGCCTCTTGCAGCGAGAAATCAACCTGGATCAGGCGGGAGACAAGCTGCTTGAATGCATGCTGGCCACCGCCAACGGCCGCTGGACCTCAGCGGAAGCACTGGGCCATCGCGAATTTGTCCTGACCCGACTGTTCGAGAGCGCCTGACCCCCAAAACGGCCGGCACATAAAAACCCCCGCCCGGCCGTTTATCACAATCGTGGAGGAGACACCCCATGAAGCATCGTCACATCGCAACAAAACGCAGCATACTCAAACTCGGACTGTTGTCAATATTAGGTGCCTGTGCCACGATGGTGGTTCCGGCTGCCCAGGCCGACTGGAAGCCGGACCAGTATATTACCTACATTGTGCCGTTCGCACCGGGCGGGCTGACCGACGTCGCTGCCCGCATGGTCGCCAAAGGCGTTGGTGACAAAACCGGCTGGAATATCGTCGTCAACAACAAAGCCGGCGCCAACGGCAACCTGGGACCGGCGGAAGCCGCACGCGCCAAACCGGATGGCAACACCTGGCTGGCCATTACCATGACCCATGCCGTCAACAAAACGCTGTTCGGCCAGAGAGCTGGTTATGACGTCGAAAACGATTTTGTGCCCGTCGCCAAAATTGCCTCGTCGGCCATCATGGTGGTCGTCCCGCAGAACAGCCCGATCAAGACCCTGAAAGATCTGATCGACACCGCCAAAAAGAAAACCCTGAACGTGGGCAGCAGCGGTACCGGTACTCCGCCCCACATTGCCATGGCCCTGTTCCAGGACCTGACCAAAACCAAAATGACCCACGTGCCTTATAAAGGTGGCGCACCCTCTATGGTGGATCTGATCGGCGGACAGCTGGATGTCGTGTTCTCCAACTACCCCGAATCGCTCTCTTATGTGCAACAAGGCAAACTGCGGGCTCTGGCAATTACCTCCGACAAGCGGGCTGCGGCCGTGCCGGACGTACCCACTACTGCAGAGGCCGGTCTGCCCGGGTTGATGGTGGATAACTTCACAGGATTGCTGGCTCCCAAAGGCACAGACCCGGCGCTGGTCAAGGAAATCAGCGAGAAAGTCACCAGTGTTGTTGGAGAAAAAGCCATGGGCGAACAACTGGTCAAACTGGGCTTTATTCCCGATCCCATGGGACCGGATGAGTTCAAAACCTATCTGCATGAACAGATCGGCAAACTGGCCAAAGTCATCAAAGACGCCAATATCAAAGTCAACTGAGTATCACATTTAACATGACCCACACAATTGTCATTTCTGAGTTTATGGATGAACACGCGGTAGAACGCCTGCGCCAGGTGGCGCAGGTGGATTATCGGCCAGACCTGGTTGATGATCGCGAGCAGCTTGTGCACGTCCTGTCACAGGCTACAGCACTTATTGTTCGCAATCGCACCCAGGTCAATCAGGAACTGCTTGCGCAGGCGCCGCAACTGAAAGTCGTGGGCAGGCTGGGGGTGGGGCTGGACAATATTGATATGGCGTTTTGCAAGCAGAAAGGGATTGCCGTGTATCCGGCCACCGGCGCCAATGCCCAGGCGGTAGCTGAATATGTGATTGCGACGATGTTTATTTTGCTGCGCGGTGCTTACCAGGCGAGTGGGCAGATTATCGCAGGGCAATGGCCGCGCACCCAATTGAGCAATGGCCTGGAAGTGTCGGGAAGAACACTGGGGCTGGTGGGGTTTGGCGGTATCGGGCAGCTCACTGCCGGCCTGGCGCGTGGCCTGGGAATGAAGATTGTGGCGCACGACCCCATGATTGCGTCTGATAATCCGGTATGGGGTGACAGCAAAGCAACTCCGATGTCGTTGGGCTCGTTGCTGCAGGAAAGCGACGTGGTCAGTTTGCATGTGCCCCTGACTGATGATACCCGTCACTTGATTAGTGCCGAACGCGTTGCATTGATGAAACCCAAAGCTGTGCTGATCAATACAGCGCGTGGCGGCATTGTGGATGAACAGGCCGTGGTGGCCGCGTTGCAAGGCGGGAAATTGCGAGGCGCGGCACTGGATGTGTTTGAAGATGAACCGGTGAAGGCGGGAAATTGCTTGCCGGATATGCCGAATCTGATATTGACACCACATATTGCGGGGCTCACCGAGGAAGCAAATGAGAGGGTTTCAGGGGTAATTGCGGAGAAAGTGGCGACGCATTTAATGGCGGTTTAATAGCGCAATTATTTCTTTTAGCTTGCGGCTAACCTCAGAGCGTCTAGCCCACGCGTTACTCTATAATGAATCAGGATCATTTAGCATAAGTGCCGCCGCAATTAAAGTGGTACTCCAACGCGCTTTAGGTATTCTGGTCGCTGTATTGAACACCGCGTCCTGCCGGACATTCTCAGAATACCGGGTACTATAGCAGTATTGATAATATGGTCTGATTATCACGCCTTCCGCCAATCTCAAGCCCGTCGATGGAAGGTCACTGCAATGCTTATCTTCTAAGTAAAAACTTTGGTATATTTTGTCACCAACAAGCTTAGGGGTTACATCAAATGAACGAAAATTACAAAATTGCTCACATCCGCATTCTTAATAAAGCAATCAAAAAATACAAGGCCGCACGAAGAGCTGGCAAGCATTTCATGGCGCAGGGCATTGCTTTGCAAGTGAAAGAGTTGATTCTTGGATTAAGAAAGCTGAAGTGACCAATGTCATTTTTTTACTAGATGAAGTCGCTTTTTTTATGCCGTCTAACCTTATAATTTAAAAAAATAAAAATTATTTCCGTAACGAAATCTTGAGCATCATAGATTTCTTACCAAGAGGATATTGCCATGTGGAAATGCGAAGAGTGTCAGCACGAATTGATTGACTATTCGGTCCAGCCTAAGGCGGACGATGACGGGTGTTATTTCATCTGTCCGAAATGCAGCGCGTGGAATCCATTGATTAATGTGTCAGCCTCAATGGCCAACGAATTTGAGTCAACCTGGCTTGCTCAGCCAAGTATCTTAAAAGCTGATTCGGACCCTAAAAAGGCATGACAGATACATTCCGATTGGACGGCAAGCGTGATATGTTCGTACCAAGTCGGTAAAATTCTTCCATAACGCTTATGATTGTCGAAGGGCCACACTGGATGATGCAACCCAATATTATGAGAAAATGTCATAAGACAAATTTAAGTAATAAGCAAGCAGTTTGAAAGCGACTGGAATCCACATAGGTTAGTAAAATGCCACTAATTCATTAAGCTGAAGACGTAAAGCCAAGCCCAGTAATGAATTTCTTCAAAAATAGATCTACGCTCCCGCATGAGCCCACATATTTCGTTGGTATATACGCCAACAAGTCAACTACGAAATGAAAAAAAACTCAAAGCACTCATAGAAAGTTCATGCCGATATCTACTTGATTTCAAAAAAAACAAAGATTTCCTGCGGACACTAGAGAAGGAGCACATACCAACTTTTGCATTCCATTTTGCAAAATGGAAGCGACCGTTATTGCAACTGTGGTTTCCCGAAAGGCGGTTTCGTTTTTACCCATTGAATATGGCTGAATTCGAACAACGACGGCTACTGACTTTCATTCGAAGTTTGCCTCGTGCTGAAATTATGGTATGGGGACGAAACCACATCGGTTTACTTGACTCATTTACAAATATTTGGTATTTAGAAGATGGTTTCATCAGATCGGTAGCTCTAGGGGCTGAACGCACGCCACCCATTTCTCTCACGATGGACTCAAAAACACCATATTTTGATGCCACACAGGCATCGGATCTTGAAATTCTGCTAAATCGTTATGATTTCGACAGCCATCCCAACGTAGTGGCCAACGCCACTCTACTCATGCATAAAATGATAGAACTTGGAACCAGCAAATACAATCACGTACCACTGGTAGCCAACAATTTATTATATGGGGCCAAAACCCGCAAGCGAATTCTGGTTATAGGACAAGTAGAAGAGGACGCATCAATCAAATACGGCTGCGAGTCAAATATCAGCAATACAGATCTAATACGAATTGCTTCAAAAGAAAACCCCGAAGCAGAAATAATCTATAAGCCACACCCTGATGTTTTGAACAGGCACAGGAGAATGCTTTCTGATCCTACAGACGTAAACAATCTTTGTTATATCCTTGAACGGGACGTCCCGATTGCACAAGCACTAGCCAGCATAGACCATGTGTACACGATTACATCGCTGGCCGGATTTGAAGCGGTTATACGAGGGATCAAGGTCACGACGCTAGGCTGCCCATTTTATTCGTGCTGGGGCCTGACCGACGATCGTCAAAACAACCGTCGTAGAACTCGCAGCCTTACTAAAGAGCAACTGTTTGCTGGCGCCTTAGTACTCTACCCAAAATATTACAATTATCAAACTGGTCAGAAAATCCAACTTGATGAAGCATTGAATTTAATTGAATCACTAAAGCAGCACATCACGCTGTCACGTGAATTGTCTTCGCCATCAACGCCTTCCTAGCCCTCTATATACCCAATACTCGGATATTTTTATTGTTGCCCTTTAAGAGCAGCATATGCTCTGAATAGAGAGACTTTAGTCTCTCCAAATCTTCTTTTTTGAATGGGCTGAATGGTGTCGGAGTACCAAGTTGCTTGTTATTGTCCATCATGTTCATCAGTTTTTTACCAATGTGAGGTGGATAATGCTTATTAAGCGCACTCAAAATTCTGATTGTTTCGAGGCTCATTTTAGAACGGCGGACAGCGGCACCATCGTTTGCCTCATCTAACTGAAAATTTACACCTAGCAATTCTGAGAAATAATCATCATTATTACGGATCGCGTAATTGAAATCACTAACCACTAAATTTTCACAGCCAGCTGCATGAATATCATCCAACAAGTCAAACCACGATAAGGTTGAAAAATCAATATTTTTATAATAAGTGCTGAAATTTCGAAATTTATAATGCCTTAACGACTCACAATAACGAGAGACGAGATAATCGGCGTAATCCCGTAAAGTGATATGGGTCGTAACTTCATACTGATGAAATATAGATATTAAAAAACTCAGACGAGAGACCGCTTTTGAATAAAGTTTCTTTGAATCGGGCATATCGGTGCCGCCTAGAATATTTTCATCTGAAATGACTAATTTGTCGGCATCCATATATGGAGTCAATGCTAATAATAAATCATCTTTGGAATGCGCCCCGCCAAGTTTCGAAGTCATTATTTCCCGCAACTGGCCCAGTCCAATATACTGAATGCCGTAGTTCAACAACTTTTCCCTACTATTCCACAAACGCGACTGAATATGGGTCGTTGCGGTTTTATGCACGCCAAGATGAAGAATAATTTCTGGTTTCATAATGTTTTACATTTTACCAACTACTTGGAATCAAGTTTAGTGTGACTCTAAAGTAGATGCTTTGATTTTGTGATAATGAGATTCAATGTTCAAGAAATAAAGCGTGTTCCAAATATGATATATAAAGCAACGCGTACAAGGAACGCTTACACTTCGATTTAAATACGCTAAAAAGAATTCTGACACATTTCCTTAATCCGAAGGTAAAAAATCACCGTTTTTGCATCGGAATTTAACCTGCCGCATTGTCAGCATTGCATCATACCTAAAAACATTCCTTTATGCGCCAAATTAGTAATATCGCAATTTACAAAAATATCGCCTATTTTTTGGGAGCTTGCAGCGATATTGCATCGATTTTTGCACATAGAAACACAGTTTCACATTCCTTGTTATCGTGCTCATAAGCCATCATTAAATTCTTGTGCTAATTGATGGTTGTACCGCAGAGCTAATATTAATAGGCAATCTGCATACCTAATAGTTTAGATTACAGCGAGTGCACTTCATCGCTGAATACATATAGCAATTGTCCATGATTCTGTCTAATAAGAAGAAACGATATTTGTAATTTTTAACTACATAACTTTTCGTTCGACGCTGAAGTTATGAGCAAATAACTTCATGAATTCGGAATATATGTAGAATATAGTTAATTCCATTATTCTCTGTAATTTCAAGACTGGTATATGAAGACAAGCGACAAGCAAACAACTAAAGAATATGTACTAATTGGTGGAGCGGGTGCTCCCAATTATGGGGACGAACTAATTGTAAAGGGCTGGATACAGTATTTTTTTAACCGCAAAGAAAAAGCGAAAGTGTACTTTTACGAAAACATCGCCTCAAATGTAAGGCGACTTCATACTGGAACAAATAAATCAACCGAAATAATATTTAAAGATGATTTGGTAAAAATTGCAAAGAAAAGCCAGAGCAAAATTACCTTCTGGGAACAAATATTAAGAGGTTATCGTTTTTATGAACGTAACGGCCCAAAACTGTATCCAGAAGCGGATCTTGCCGTGTTCGAAAGAGCGGATAGAATACATTTGCATGGTGGCGGATATCTGAATAATTACGATCCAGAAAAAGGCTTTTATATTGGCTTTGTTGCGGCAATCAACAAGCATTTTGGCACTCAAATTATTGCGACGGGAATTGGGTTTGGGCCAGTAGAAGCAATTCCCCACAAACATAAAGATGCATTAAACGAGATATTCTCGAGATTCAGTAGATTTGAACTGCGAGATGTTGACGGCTTTCGTAAATTATCCAATGGATTATCCAAAGGGTGTTTTGTGTACGGCGTAGACGACTGTTACCTCTTATCCATGGAAGAAATTTTCTCGACTTCGACAGATAATAAGAAACGTCTATTTCTATCCTTTCTAGACTATAACGTCGATGATGTTGATGACGTTTTCTGGGACTCACTCCGTGAATATGCAAAAGAATTTCATGAAGTTCTTTTTTTTGAAAGCTATCCTTGGGAGGATGCTTCTGTATTTAAATCAGTCGCCTCTTATATTCCTAACCTCAAGTTACTATCTGTAAACAGCACTATCCAAGGCACTGTTCTAGCTAATAATCAGGATGTTGTCATTACCAACAGATTCCATGTCCACTTCATCTTTTCCAGATATGGATGCCGTGGCTATTATGGGAAAGATTCAGAATATTATGAGGTCAAGCATCAATCCATAATGGATAGAGGATCGGGTTTTCGACCGATTAACTTCAAGGCACCTTTTTTAGATTCTGACGTCAGCGACATGTCCTACATTACGGAAAACGACGAAGTTTATCGTAATTTGAAATTTACCATTGCCGATCGGTTCTACAAATAAATTAACTTACCAGGCGCCAATACAATCAATTATGTATTTAGAATCTAATGATTATGCTCAAATGGCTGGCTTCATCTGAAGCCAGCCATTTACAATAGTACAGCGGACTATAAATAAAAAAATGCGTGTTTAAATCTAACGTTTACCTCGCAAGCGTGCTATCAATCCGAGAAATGGTCTCAATGCCTTTCGCCACGACGGCATCACACTAACACCTTGCCTTTTCCACAGCAGCAATTCATCAAGCGCCCTCTCGGCCGTCGTAAAACGATGAGTACGCCGGCTTACATAAGTGGGATACAGAATCAGTGCCGCTGCCGTGAGTTCGTCCAAACTTCGCTTGCGAGTACGACGGGATACAGGATATCTATCTTCCGTTAAGCCCCAGCCTGCATAAAATGGTTGCCCATAGGTTACCACTCGCTTGCCTCGTATCAAAGCCTCAAAGCCCGCTAAAGAAGTCAGAACGTGCACTTCATCCACCTCTATAAATAACTGAGCAATGGACAAATCCTCGACGATCTCATCACACCAAGTCCCTGCCTGGCCCTCCCCCTTCCCTTTGTCACGCATTCCGGCTACGACGTCAGGATGCGGCTTATAGACAATATAGGCACCAGGATTTTCTTGGCGAACCGCCTTCAATAATTCCACATTTCCCCGTATCACAGTAGCTCCAAAACGTATGGAGGCATCTGTTTCTACCTGTCCCGGAACCAGAATAACAGTAGAGGCATTGCGGGGCTTGGCCCAACGCCCGGAGCCTACGTTATATTTTGTCAAATTTTCAGAGACGATTCGCCGGCGTAAATGACAGGCGCGCACCAGCAAGTCCTGCGAAATTTGAGAGTGCTGCAAGATAAATTCTAGGTCTGAAACGCGAGTTGCATCGTAATAGATACCTCGTGTGTCCATTACCCAGGAAAGCGGCCTGATCAAATCTACCCCCAGTCCGACCGAACGCATAAATCCATCTTCAAGACGAATAACATGGCCTGAGAACGACTCGTCCGTAACGGAACGCCCCCATACCGCTAACGCGTTGCTGTCTTTACACTGCCTCCCTTTATTCACGAATCGGACAACACTACCCTGAAAAAATTCTCTAACAATAGGCTTCTTCCAAGAAGAATAGCCAGGAGCGCAAATTTCCTTAGGGAAACGCATACGGTGAGTTCTTTGCAGCCCCATCCACTCAATCAAGCGCTCGGGCTGGCACAATTGCCCAGACTCGGGATCCAAGTAACGAGCGTACTTTATTAGAGCCCCATATACCAGCTGTTCCAACGAGACAGGCAATCGCCTTTCCGGTGCTCGCAATCTGTCATGAGTCAATCCATAACCAGCATAAAAGGGCATACCGAAGACATATACAGACTTACCCCACAATAAACCTTCAAACCCCATTTGCGAGGTCACCACGTAAATGGCACGTGCCTGTTGTAGTAATATCACGGGATGCACATCGTCGGTAATCACCTCAACCCGTGCATTGTTTTTGAGTGATGCTAGATTAAAATGTCCTTTTTTGCGTCCCGCAAATACATCGGGGTGGATTTTAACAAGAATCATCGAACCGGGAAAATCAGTCAGTGCTGCCTGAAGCATGGATTCGAAACAGCTCTCGCTGGCCTGTCCATGCTCAATGGCCGAATCGCCATATGTTTGATCTACTACAAGGACGTAGTCTGCTGGCAACGAACCGGCCCAATCCCGCAAATGGTTATATTTTGACACTCCCGCATCACGCCATTGTTGGATTAATTTACCTGTCCTTTCCGCCTGCTGTGCACTTAGTGGTCGCTGGATGTAGCCCTCTAGATCAGAGGGCCGACCAGCATGATAATAAATACCCTGGTGGTCCACGACTATGGAAAAAGGTGGGTCTTTATCACCCAAGTCTACTGAACGCAGGAAACCGTCTTCAACAAACAGAATCGGTTTTTGCAATTGTGACGCCACTTGAGCGGCGCGATCATAAGAAGGCTTGAATCCCCAACTGGCCACATAGTCTATATTCTGTGGCACACGTCCTACCTGGCTGCCTACGACTTCAAAATCCGGCAGCAAACCTGCAAGCGTTGAGTTTTTACTTATGCCTCTAGTGGCTAGCAATAATCGCGGCGTCCTGTTCATGCCTTCTACTTAATATTCTATAAGCGGCCTATCTAACAACCAGGCCTTTGTCAATCAATGGAGTTTTTTTCTATTAAAGCACAAAAACCTCCGCGAAAAGAGGCCGTTAAAAAATATTCGATCGTTTATAAAAAGGTATCACGTTCGAAGAAACGCCTGCACTAACCTATCAGATTTACGATTCTTACTAACGATATACGTAAACAATATATCGTTAGTAAGAATTTATTCAAAGTATGTCTGTACCCTAGCTTGCATCACTCTTCAGGCACGCACAGTTTATGATATTTGCGACCTAAATTTACGGTTGCCTCAAAAAAACCATTCTTGCTTCCGCAATCGTATCGTGTTCCTTCATAATTGTGTCCAAACACCGGACGTGATTTGAGCATGGATGCAATCCCATCCGTCAACTGGATCTCACCACCTGCGCCTTTTCCAATAAAACGCAGATGCTCAAAAATATCAGGCTCGAGAATATACCGACCAACCACCGCATTAGTGGACGGAGCACTCGCGGGATCAGGTTTTTCAACAATCTGCTCAACAGCCATCGCGCCATTGTTTACCGACTTTCCTGCAATAATGCCGTATTTTTTCGTCTCTTCCGGTGCCACGGTTTGCGTACCCAATACGCTTCCATTGCAAGCATGTGCCACCTGAATCAACTGGTGTGTAACAGGTGTAGCAGCATCTATCAAATCATCAGCCAGTAATACTGCAAAAGGCTCATTGCCCACAACCGGCTCTGCACATAGTACTGCATGTCCCAGCCCCAACGGGGCGGATTGCCTGATATAAATACAATTTACGTTGGCAGGCAAAATATCCTTCACGATTTCCAGCATTTCTGTTTTGCCACGCGCGATCAGTTCCGATTCCAGTTCAGGCATGGAATCAAAATGATCCTCTATTGAGCGCTTGTTGCGCCCAGTAATAAAAATCAAGTCTGTAATACCTGATTTGACTGCTTCTTCCACTGCATATTGAATCAGCGGCTTGTCCACGACGGGAAGCATTTCTTTAGGCATCGCTTTTGTAGCGGGCAAAAAACGTGTGCCCAAGCCAGCGACCGGAAATACAGCTTTTCGAATAGGATTCATTCAGTCCTCGGAATAAAATGTTAAGAATACGGCTAACCCAAGTAAATATACTGCATACCTATATGCAGTGCAGCAACTTGCTATTTCAGGTGTGTTGGGGTGTTTCAAGTTTACTTCGTGTATTCATAGCTAGAACGGAAAGACGATAGGTACCAAAATCAGGATACATAACGAATACACAATTGCGATTGGAAGCCCTACCTTGAAAAAATCCTTCACTCGATAGCGACCAGGCGAATAAACCATGAGATGCGTTTGATATCCAAACGGAAACATAAAGCAAGCACTGGCCCCATAAGCAATAGCCATAATAAATGGAGTAGGATCTACACCAAACGCCTTGGCAGTCGACAGCGCAATAGGAAAGGCCAAAGCTGCTGCCGCATTATTGGTGATGAGTTCGGTAAGCAATAATGTAATCAGATAAACACCTACGAATGCCCCCATTACGCCATATGCATCGAAGGTCGAACGCATGACACCGGCAACAAGATTCGCCGCACCTGAAGTATCCAATGCATGCGCAACAGATAGGGCCGAAGCAATAATGACCATCAGTTCGAATGGAAAGCGGCGACGCAATTCGGACAATGTCAGAATCTTAGTGATGAGCAACAGCGCAAGTAGAATCAATAAGCCACTAAAAAGCGGTAGGATTTCCAACGCTGAAAGCAAAATCACAATTGCAAACCCACTCAGGGTGAGCGTACTTTGTACCGTATTCAGTACCGGTCGTTGCAACGTATCATCGAGCACATGGAAATTGCGATCTATATTACGGTGCTGTTTAAAATCCGGCCCTACTGCCAGTAGTAGAGCATCTCCAACATGAAGCGTGATCTGCCCTAGTTGTCCGCGCAGTTGTCGGTCACCACGGCGTATTCCAACTACGCCCGCATCAAACATAGTCCGAAAATCAACATCACGCAGCGTCCGATTCGCCAGCTCAGACTCGTTTGAAACGATCGCCTCCACCAAATTAGAGTGCAGAAGCTCCGGCGCATCGGTACCAAATACCGCCAAGCCATCAAACTGCTTTAACGCCTGCACTTTCTCCGTCTCACCGGAAAAGATCAAAATGTCGGCAACGAGCACGATCTCTTCTGGGTTAACAGGTGAAATAAGCCTGCCTTCGCGCAGAATTTCCACAAGGAACAGGCCATCCAAGCGACGCAAACGATTTTGCTCGATGGTTCTGCCAGCCAAAGGCGAGTCTTCTTGTACCTGAGCTTCCAAAAAATAACGCTGGTTCGAAGATATATCGTCAGCGGTCTGATTATCAGGTAACAGACGGGATGTCAAAGATAAGACTAAAATACAGATCAGAGCAGTTGGTAATCCGACCCAGGTAAATTGAAACATCCCAAGCGCAGGCAAGCCGGCGTTGACCGCAAACGAATTAACCACGAGATTGGTTGATGTCCCCACCAAAGTAATGATGCCTCCAAACAGGGAGGCATACGATAACGGGATCAGTACTTTGGAAGGCGCAATTAACCGCTGCTTTGTTACAACACCCAAAAATGCGCCAACCACTGCGGTATTATTCAAAAAAGCCGAAAATGCCGTTGCGACAAAGGACAGTCGAAAAACGGAAGAGACAGCTTGGCCACTGCGAAATAGCAGAGAAGACAATTTGTCAAGAATCGGAGTCCGCTCCAGCGCCAGTGACACCAGCATCAACAATATTAATGTTGCCAACGCAGAATTGGTAAATGCGGATAAATAAACCTTCTCGGGCACCAATCCAAACAAATAGTACGCGCCCGCCCAAGCCGAGAAAAGAATAACAGGCGATATTTTGCCGTGTATAAGCAATACAAGCAATAAGCCTATAGAGCCCAGAACCAGATAGGCAGTCATATTGAGCATCCTGTCAACGTGAGTGACCCCAGGCCACAAAATGCGGATTTTCAAATCCCGGCTTACCATACACCAATGGTTCTCCCGAAATGGCTTCAATCCTTCCTCCGGCAGCACTAAGCACAGCATGTCCGGCCGCAATATCCCATTCCATGGTGCGTCCCAATCGAGGGTAAACGTCTGCCTCACCTGCGGCTACCAGACATAGCTTGAGTGACGAACCGGCGTTAACGACATCTGCCACTTTGTGTCCGGATTGTCCCAAAAACGAATCCAGCGCATCACTGTCGCCGTGAGAACGGCTGGCGACGACCGTGAGACCAACTTCAGGAAATGCGCGGCAACGAATATCGGATCGGCCGGTAGACTGCTCAACGAATGCGCAAAAGTCGACTGCACCCGCAAAAAGACGCTCCTGTGCCGGAGCATATACTGCCCCAAGCACAGCTACGCCATTCACGATCAACGCGATGTTTACCGTAAACTCTCCGTTCCGATTAATGAACTCTTTGGTCCCATCTAACGGGTCTACCAACCAGAACGTATCGGCCACAACCGGTATCTCACCTGAGGCTACTGCCTCTTCCGCTACCACAGGGACACCAGGCAATAATGCCTGCAGCAATGGCACCATCACCCGCTCCGCCTGCTCATCGGCCAGCGTAACAGGAGACGAATCAGCCTTTCCCTTTATTTCAAAATCGGTCTGATAAATCTCCATAATCTTCTCTCCGCCCTTGCGAACGATGGGAATGATGGCTTCCAAAACGGAACCAAGGTTATTGACAGTCACAAATTGATCCTCTTATTTGATTGCGGAAAGTAGATAATATTACTTTTGCGATATTACATATTCAATATTAAATAATTTTACACATAAATTTTAATAATTTATATATAATTTAATTGTTTAATAGTGGTGAATTACAACTTTGAGCAGGTTATGGTCGTAAGACGTCCTTTACTCCCAATAGATAAACTTAACGAGCAGCGACGAGCTGCGGTACAGTTGCGCCTGCAGAAAAAAACATTAGGCTTTATAAGCGAAATCACCGGATTGAGTGCACCCACCATAATCAATGCGCATAAGGCATACCTAACAGGAGGCTGGGCCGCTGTTGATACGAAACCTCGTGGACGCCCCCCTTTGCTGCAAGAGGCTTTATCTTCACAGCATGAAACCGAACTGCAAAATGCACTGTTTCCACAAAGTGGAGATAGCAGCCCTAAATTATGGGGAATTGATTCACTTGTGGACTGGATTGCCACGCACACAACTGAAAACAGCAGCAAACAGCCCGATCGAAAGGCTATTGCACGCTTTCTCTCGAAATCTCAGTTGCTGGCGAGTTCATTACTGGACACTGCGCGAGCACATCAGGGCACTTACATCCAGACATGGCTTGGTCGTGAGTACCAGAATATACAAAAACGAGTCAAAGAGGAGCAAGCAAATCTTTTCTGGGTCGACGAACGCGAGTTTTTCCAAGCAGGCTCACGATATTTCCAGCTGTTTGCTCACACCCCCCGAGGGACCCAAAATTGGTTGACGCTGTCAAAATGGCCTACAGCCCACGACTGGATCGCGCTATTCGAAGGGCTGCGCAAAGTAACAACCATCAAAACGTTCGTTATTACGCGAAATCCGGCGGTGAAAAACAATGCAATCGTCAGTAACTGGATTGCGCAACATGAAAGCAATATCGAAATCATTGTTCTACCTGCACCTTGGGGGCCGATCCCTGACCCCGCCGCAGCCCCTCATTTTCCTTCTTCCAATTTCTCACTAAAGACGAGGCAATCCATGTCCCTCACCCATATTCAACAACTTGAGGCCGAGAGTATTCATATCATGCGAGAGGTTGTCGCAGAAGCCGACAATCCTGTGATGCTGTATTCCATAGGAAAAGACAGCGCTGTAATGTTACACCTTGCACGCAAAGCATTCTTCCCCGCTCCACCACCCTTCCCTCTACTTCACGTAGATACACGATGGAAATTTAAGGCCATGTACGAGCTACGTGACCGCATGGCCAAAGAATCCGGTATGGAACTGCTAGTACATGTGAACCCTGATGGCGTGGCAAAGAATATCAATCCTTTCACTCACGGCTCGGCCATTCATACTGATGTTATGAAAACAGAAGGCCTAAAGCAGGCTCTGGACAAATTTGGGTTCGATGCCGCTTTCGGTGGCGCCCGTCGCGACGAAGAGAAATCTCGTGCCAAGGAGAGAATTTTTTCATTTAGATCCGAACAACATCGTTGGGATCCAAAAAATCAGCGTCCGGAACTTTGGCGTTTGTACAATACAAAAAAACATAAAGGAGAATCCATCCGGGTATTCCCTATATCCAACTGGACTGAGCTCGACATTTGGCAATATATTCATCTTGAAAATATTCCGATTGTACCGCTGTACTATTCGGCAGTACGTCCGGTTGTCGAGCGCGACGGCACTCTTATCATGGTCGACGATGATCGTATGCCACTTAGACCAGGTGAAGTACCCATGATGAAAAGCGTACGCTTTCGCACACTGGGTTGCTACCCATTAACCGGAGCCGTGGAATCCACGGCAGACACCTTACCTGCAATTATTCAGGAAATGTTATTGACCACGACTTCTGAGCGCCAGGGACGTATGATCGACCACGACTCTGCAGCTTCAATGGAAAAGAAAAAGCAAGAGGGGTATTTCTAAATGGCACACGTATCAGATCTTATATCTAGCGATATTGACCAGTATTTGAAAGCGCACGAAAATAAAAGCCTGCTGCGCTTTATCACATGTGGCAGCGTGGACGATGGAAAAAGCACGTTAATTGGCCGACTGCTTTTCGAGTCAAAAATGCTTTTCGAAGATCAGTTAGCCGCCGCCGAAGCAGATTCAAAGAAATTCGGCACGCAAGGAGACAACATTGATTTCGCTCTCCTGGTCGATGGTCTGGCAGCCGAACGAGAACAAGGCATTACTATTGATGTAGCCTATCGCTTCTTTTCGACCGATAAACGCAAATTCATTGTTGCTGATACACCAGGGCACGAACAATACACCCGAAATATGGTTACTGGCGCCTCAACTGCCGACGTTGCCATTTTGATGGTCGATGCCCGCAAAGGCGTGCTAACACAAACGCGTCGCCATAGTTATTTGGTGTCATTGCTTGGTATCCGTCAAATTCTGGTCGCAATTAATAAAATGGACTTAGTCAATTACGACCAAGGAGCCTATAACAAAATTGTTGAGGACTATAAGCAATTCGCCAAACAACTCGATATTGAAAACATCACCTTTATTCCGCTGTCCGCCTTCAAGGGCGACAATATTATTACACCAAGCGATAACACACCGTGGTATCGTGGCACGACGCTCATGGGTTACCTTGAAACGGTGGAGGTGGACGATGAGCGCGCTCGAAGGGAAGACTTTCGTTTACCTGTTCAGTGGGTAAACCGCCCCAATCTCGACTTCAGAGGCTTTACCGGGGTTGTGGCCGGCGGACAGATACAGCCAGGAGATCAGGTAAGGGTTCAACCATCCGGCAAAGAAAGCACTGTTGACCGTATTGTGACCTTTGACGGAGATCTGGATAAGGCTATCGCGGGCCAAGCCGTTACACTTACCCTGAAAGACGAAATTGATATATCTCGCGGGGATGTCATATCGAAAGCAGAATCACCTGCGGAGACGGCCAATCAATTTGAAGTAACCATAGTTTGGATGCATGATGAGCCCATGCTTCCGGGACGTTCTTATCAATTAAAAATTGGTACGAATACAGTATCCGCAACGATTACTGAAATTAAGTATCAAGTGAATGTCAACACATTGGAGCACACGGCAGCAAAAAAACTCGAATTGAATGCTATAGGAGTGTGCAATATCAATATTGATCGTGCGATCGCATTCGACTCTTACAGGCATAACAGGGATACAGGCGGGTTTATTCTGATAGATCGTTTAAGCAATAACACTGTCGGGGCCGGGTTAATCCATTTTGCACTGCGGCGCTCCCATAATATTCACATGCAGCACGTAGACGTAGACAAAAACGCACGAGCCCTATCCAAAGGACAAAAACCTTGCGTACTTTGGCTGACAGGTTACTCCGGCGCTGGCAAGTCGACGATCGCCAATCTGGTCGAGAAACGCCTGCACGCAATGGGTAAACACACCTACTTGCTGGACGGTGATAATATGCGTCACGGCCTGAATAAGGACTTGGGCTTCACAGACGAAGACCGAGTGGAGAACATTCGCAGAGTAGGCGAAGTCGCTCATTTATTGGTGGATGCAGGACTGATTGTACTGACTGCGTTCATATCCCCATTTCGTGCGGAACGACAATTGGCCCGCACGCAGGTAGAGGAAGGTGAATTCATCGAGATATTCGTAGATACGACACTTGAGTCAGCAGAATCCAGGGACCCCAAAGGCCTGTACAAAAAAGCTCGTCAAGGTCAATTGAAACACTTTACGGGGGTTGATTCGCCTTACGAAGTACCAGAGACCCCTGAAATTAGGGTTGATACCAGCAAGATGAGTGCAGAAGAAGCGGCAGATTTGGTTGTGAACTACCTTGAAAGCAAAAACTTTCTGTAGTTTTGAGGTCAATGAAACCAAAAAGTTGGTAGTCTTCTAAAAGAAAAAGCTGATATTTTTTGCCCGATTATGAAAATAATCGGGCTTTTTACTAAAAACGTCGTTTTTAACACGTTCGTACGCTCATTCACACCTTGTTTCAAAAGTAAATCTGTGCAATTATCTCAATGACGAATGAAATATTTAGTTCGTTATTAAAACTCCCTGATTATCTTCCTATTGCTCATTTCATTATCAGAATGATATGAAATTTAAGAACTTAGTTATCGGGAGCAAAAAAGGCTCACAGAAGCCAATCAGTATTTCAACATTCAACTCATATAGATAGGTGAATATCATGGCAGTAGTTAATTTGAATGCTTTAACCAACAATAACGTTACATATGATCAAAACGACACTCCCGGAGACAACGTTTTAACAGCTAATGTTCTTGCCGGTAATACAACCCTCAACATTACGAACACCAGCGATGTAACAGAACCATTGATTTTGAATCAAAACATTACCATTGGCCTTGCATCAACCCAAACCGTCAACGTAGAGGAAGGAGCGACAGTAACCCTTAGCAGTATCGCCGGCGTGTCTGCACTGTCAACTTTTAACTACAACCTGAGTGAGGGTGCAACACTGAATATGACTTCAGCAGCGCTTTCCATAGGACTGGCGAATAACACTAATATTGATATGGGTGAAAATGTTGCATCCAACCTGACCTATGACACCACAGGGTTGAATCTGGAACTTCTGAGTGGTACAACAGGCATCAGTAACATTTCGCCCAATGACACCATTCAAGTGATTGGTGCGGACGGTTATACCTATAATGAAGCGACAGGCGCATTGAATTTTACAAGCGGCGGAAATGTGGTTGCCCGTTTTGATGCAGATGGACTGGACCCCGATCAAATCTTTTTTGACGGCTCAACACTGACGTACGCCTGCTACCTTAAAGGCACACATATCGCCACACCCGAAGGTGAAGTCAAGATCGAGGAACTCAAGGCAGGAGACAATGTTTTAACCGCGAGTGGTGGTGTTGCTACAGTCAAATGGCTCGGATTCCGCAAACTTCAACGCAATCGTCTGCCAAAGTCAGATATCTTGAAAGCATCTCCCATTCGGATCCTGAAAGGGGCACTTGCAGAAAATGTTCCACACCGCGATTTAACTGTTTCACCTGGCCATCGCTTTTACTTTGATGGCGCGTTGATCCCAGCGCTATCCCTTGTCAATGGTCAAACAATTATTCAAGACCTGGAAGTGCAAACATTCGAATACTTCCACGTTGAGCTTGAAGAATTTGATATGGTATTGGCCGAGGGAGCTGCAGCAGAAAGCTATCTGGACGTTGGCGAATATCGCAGTTCGTTCCAAAATGCCAAAACCGTTGCCAGCAACCCTGACTTTGGACCCGCGCCCGAAAAAGTCAGACTTGCAGCATATGTACAGAAAATCACTGCAGACATTATCGAACCCGTACGTAGTGCGCTGTTCAAACGCGCAGAAATCGTCACAGGTGCGAAACGTGTATTCCAAAGTGACCTGGCAATCGAAACGGAGGGCCTTCAATTTGAAGGCACAAAGCCTGGGACCATGAACGGAACCTATCGCTTCAATTTGCCGGAAAATGTCCACGGTGATCTGACCATCAAATCAAACTCCTCTATCGTTCGCGAGGTATCTCTGCGGCCACGTCAGGACACACGTCGTATCGGCGTGGGCCTCACCGGCATTGCAATTGTGGATAATAATGGTCGGCGCGAATTGAACCTGTTGGACTCTGAACTTGTTGGCTTTAATGATGCTCAGGAAATTAACGGCACAACGATGCGCTGGACCAACGGCGCAGCGATCATTCCAGCCAGCATGCTGAACACATCAGGCCCCGCTGTCCTTGAACTGACGGTACTGCGTACTGCCAGCTACTGGGTGGCAGATGTAGTGACGGAAGCTGCCCGCAAAGTAGCATAAATCACTGCTATAGTGCAAGACGAGAAGCTCGGTGTCAGCATCGAGCTTCTCTTTTATTCACATGTATTCCTTCCAGCGCCAGCGCTAAACACGCCATGTCATTTGAGTTCAACAAAGACATTTCCTTTGTCCTGGGAAAAGTTTATATCAAATATCATTTTCAGAGCCAGACAAAACCGCTGGTATTTTTGTTTTCTCCTACTCAAACTGAAATACCCGCTGAAAGCGCTCGCGAAGGCATTCATCCCTGGGGATTTCGAACAATAAAAAATTTGGGCTTTAATGTGCTGTCCCTGACTTCGTTACAGCCAATGACTTGGTACCGGCATCCCGTCTTATGGCAGTATCTGACTGTTCAGTTACCTGACATGCTGCCTCTTTTCCCTGAAAGATTAGGCATCGGGGCAGATGTCGGCGGTTATGGATTATCGCTTTATGCAGATGCACTGCATTGCACACGCGTACTATTGCTAAACCCTATCTCTACGTTGAATCGTACGCTAGCACCATGGGAAACTCGCTACCCAAGCGGCACGCGTCATCTGTCCTGGAACAAAGATCAATTTGACGGAAGCAAAATAGGGTGTCCTGGTTATCTCATTTACGACAAACAAACACCTTCAGATCATCTTCATGCTCAACGTTATGCGTCACAGCTGAAGCACATCCATGCCCGACACATGAGAGATAAAATCCATAGTCAGTTACAAACAATGGAATTGTTCCAAAGCACTATTCATGCTTTTATAAACAACGAACTGACTGCGAGCGCTTTTCACTTCTCCCTGCGAAAACGGCGGGACTATCTGCATTATTACCACACATTACTAAATCAGAATACGAACCGACTGACTCCCGCGCGCAAGAATATTATCGAAAACCAGCTACTCACTTGCGCGCGCAAGTACGTTAACAATCCCCAGATAAATCGCTACCGAAATGCAAGTCTGCTTAGAGATATTGCAGTCACCCTGGAAACAAGAGATTTAGCATTGGCAGAACAATTAATGCGCGAAGCTCATCAATTGCGTACAGGACCGTTTATCACAAAAAAACTGAATGCGTATCGCAACACATTGAATCCACAAGCAACTTAAAATCCAGTTTCTGACATTCTGAAACACAACATCAGCTCATCCCACTCTACTGCTGGTACGCCCAATACCACTCCGCCTGTACGCAGACCCATTTCCTGTAAACTACCGGTCATATTCAGAAGCTCGCCCCGCTCCCGATCGGTAAAATATACATAAAATTCGCGCAAATCGAGCAGAGCCAGCCATAATTGAAGACGGTTTGGATCTGACTCTAATAACAACTGCAACGCAGACAATTGAAACACGAGAAACACCGGACCCGATATCTCCGAACTCTCCATATCGACGGCTGTCCGATCACCAAGTTTAACTTCTACATACACGACATCCTGTGCGTCGTCGTACACGACCCGAATGCACTGCCGCCGCGCCACCTCCACAGGCAACTCGGCCACAAGCATTTGCAGCTTCTGCAGCAGGTGAGTATTATGATTTCGATCAAACAATGGGATTTCAGCTCTCGAGTAATCTATTCGGCTCGCTGACGTGCAAAAAGCGCCTGCATCGCCAATTGTTCGTGCTCAGCTTTACCAGGGCCGACACGACGAAGTACTTCACGAACCATAACATGCCCCCCTATTGTCGCCCCTTCTTCACTGGTACTGTGTCGAAAGCAGTTCACCAAAAACTCAGGGAGCAAAATATGCTTATATCCACTACGATGAAACGTCAGCCAGAAAGCCCAGGCGAGATCTTCACCATTCCGCCTCGTGACATCGAATCCGATTTTTCGAGCTACCCCAGTTTCAATCAAAGCACACAGGCCCATGTCATTTCTTAAAAAATGGATATGGTCTCCCATAAACTGCTGTATGATTTTACCTGTTTTTGTACCATACTTATATTGATGTGCAAGCACTACCTGCGGACGTAGTGCAGTCTCATTATATGCGCGCAATGTTTTTTCCAGAAAGCGAGGGGCAATGATGGTGTACTCGTCCAATAATACGCACAATTTTGTCTGGGTTTCCTGAAGCAGCCTGTTATAAAGCGCAGATCTGCCTACCATCGGTTGTTCTATCAAAACACAATTAGGCAAACGCAGCCGAATATACTCCAGCAGAGAAAGCTCGATCGAATTCTGCTCATGGCAAATAAGCACATTTCGCACTTTTATCGTTTGTGCGCAAACCGCATCGATAACTGCTTGTATATTGCCTCTTTCCGTAACTGCTACCAGAATGCTAAGTTCAGACCCCTGAGCACGCCTTCCGCCAAACAATGTTGTGTGCCGTCTCTTTTTCTTGCTAGCAGTGTCGTAAAGCACTCCAATTTTTTGTGCTATGCGCGAAGGGTCAAGCTCCTGCTGGTTGAATTGCTGCAATCGTGAGACAATAGCGGAAGCGTCGCTAGCGATAGACTCCAACGTCCGCTGCCATTTGCGAATATCGCACTCGTCCTTGTTAAGAAGATATTTTTTGATATCTTCAGGAAAAAATGAAGCCATTGGTGTGCCCGACATGACTACTGGAAGCAAGCCTCTATCGATTGCCTCGAGACATGCGAAACTGAATGTTTCTGCGGACCCCATAGCTGGAAAAAAGCTCCCTGGCCTCAAGTATGTGAGCGCCTCGTGCCTTGGCTTCTCCTCAATAAATCGAACCTTGTCACGCAAGCCCGGAATCAGCCGCTGCAGGATATAGGAACGAGGATCGGGCAGAAACGGAATACGATCTTCTTTCCCAATGAAGACCACGTCTTCCAGTCCACCGGTACTATGCATTAAATTCGCCAGCAGAATCAGTTTATCTATTCCCTTGGATAAAGAAAGTCGACCCAGAAACTGCATAGATGCACTCGCCTTGTCACAGGAAGATAGCACCTGGAACTCATAAGGCTCACGCGTCACCACGATATTTTCCTTGATCCCATATCTGTAGAGACGCGATCGCGCAGACACCGAAGGCGTAAGTATCAGATCACTAGAACGCAATTGCTGACGTTCGCTTGTCAACTCATTTTGCGTATATACAGAGGAGGCTAGCTGATCTGCATCGTTGTAATCTTCTATAAATCCGTGATTAAACGTAGCGCACAGGATTTTTTTATGCAGCCTAGTAGACTGTATTCGTTGGAATGCCGACAAACACGGTGCCAGAAAATCCGCTGACTCGATGACATCGATACGCCACTCGGCTGCGCATTTTATTATTGTGTCGGAGAGAATGGCCGAGACGGCGTAGTTGTAGGGGCCATGCGGGAACGATTTATTAACCTGCCGACTATCCAAATAGCATATATGAGTTGTATCGGCGGTGAAAGGCCAATAATTATACTGTTCATTTTGTGGCTGATACGTCCACGTGAGCAGAAAAACTTCGTGCCCCGCCTGTGCCATTGCCGATGCCATATAACCAATATACGTGCCTATTCCACCTGAAGGGAAAATCGGACTTTCATTTGTAACGTATAGAATACGCATTCATTCCACTTTGTCGCCGACGATCGCAAATGAACTGACTAATATACGATTGAGATCGTTAATCGAACGCGGCAGGTTAATAATAATCCGTGCACCAATTGCCTCACCGAGCGGTAATGCCTCATATTGCGATTCTTGAAGATGATAGCTGAATCCAAGCGGAATGCCCATCACCGGATAAGATTGATTGTGATAATCTAAGTGAGTTGAATCAGGAAAATACAATCGCAGAAACAGAGAAAAGCTGCCAACCAATTCATCCGTCCTTGAATTGAAAGCAGGAACAAAATCCAAAGTTAAATTATTGATTTCACGCAGTCCATCGATCGAAACATCAGTCTCCAGTGTGAAATAGGTTAAAGGATGCTCTGGATCCAAATTAGGATGAATCAATAAGCACGAAGTACCTGCTGCAGGATCTTCTATATTTGCATCGTCATGATAAGTGTCTGTTTTCGCACTGCAATAGAAGCTTCCCGCCTCCGAACTGAATCCAACACATACCCCTGGGACGATTTCTTCGTAAGCCTGAACTTGCCGCTCTTTTACTTCCGGCGAGAAGCGTTTTAATAAAGTTTCAAGTGAGTTTTCCACTCCAAGGGATAAATCACCAAGTGTATCTTCCGTTGCTGCGTTTTGAATATATTGGTCCATATAGGCCCGCATCGTGACCAGCACCTTTTCCATTGAGTATATTTGGCTACGCAATGCCTGCAACGCGTCCCTGTCCATGGCAGCTCCACTACAATCAAATGTTAAAAAATTAAATGAACCTGGCTGTTCATTTAATATTCGATTCTTTTAGTCACATCTTAATTGCAATATTCTTTGTTTAGTCATTTTTTGTCTACAAATATACATTAATTAGCAATATTGCAACATGAAAATTAATAACACTCTCAATTGCAAACATATAGTAACTTTTTGTTTTGAATTCAACATTTGGAATTTAATTTAAAACTGAATAGATCGCAAAATAAAGATAGAATCATTGTATTTAAATAAAACTAACCCATAATTGTATTAATGTTTATTAAATTAATAAATGACCAATTTGCACGTAAAACGCGTTCGTCGGTACTTTTTCAATCGAACGACCATCAAATAACTTTACATGACATAGAGAGTGACATCACAGTCATCACATTTGGTTACTGGGGAAGTGGGCTCAGTCAAAAAGGGTTTGGTACCGACTTTTGTCTGAAAAACGGTTTCAATAATATTTATGTATGCTGCAAAGGACCGCAGCGCTTTCAATATTTGTCACTTGAAATGTTTACCGGCGCTATTGAAAATGCAATCAAAGACAAAGAGGTGATTACATACGGCCTTTCTTTGGGTGGATATGCAGCCATCTATTATGGCGGACCTATTAACGCAAGAATTGTTGCGTTTAGTCCGCGCAATTTAAGCCATCCAGTAACTCGCAAAATCAAGCAAACATTCACACATACCCAAATCTACAAAAATCCCATTACAGACAAAACCCCAATTGTAATTCTCGATCCATTTGACTCAACAGATTTCACTTTTCTAAAAAAGGCGATTTCTCCTGCTTATGAAAAAATGCACATCATACATATCGATAATGCTGGCCATAGCTGCTTTGGAGCGATCAAAAATAGCGGGAAGCTAAAACCATTTCTCTTGAACCTTTTTGCTGGAAAAGTAAACGAGATGACAGTCGAGGATAAGTACAAAGTTGAATATCTGATACGAAAAGCCGAAGCTTATATGAATTCTCCTGCGCAGGCAGAACCCTTTATTTATGAATTAATCAAGCTGGAGCCCAATAGACGCGCCTTACGATTAGCAAAGGAGTACATATTGACGACCAAAAAATCATTTGAATTACCCGCGCTTTCCAGTGATGAAATTCGCATTTGTTTAGCAAACCTCGACAATGCGTTCACTGAAAAATCTATGGCCTACGACATTCTGACCAAAACCGCCTCTGTTTTGGAAGAGGCCGGCGAATTTCAAACAGCCTTATCTCTATATAAACTAGCAGTAATAAAGTGGCCAGACAACCAACGATCACATCAAAAGGTTGAATCACTGACGCAGCTCTTGAATTTACTAAGCACGAATGCTAAAGAAACATCTATGCCCACTCCATGACTTCAGAGATTTTAGTAACATCTCTTTGGGCTACTTATATGCGACATTAATTCCTTGCTTGGATGATTCTTTATGTATATTGCTAACGAGCTTTTCTCGTGGCTTGAAGTCCATCAAAGTAAATATGCGCTTGTTGGCATTTAATCTAATTGTAATAGCAAGAATATTTCGAATTATATCCACATCCCTTCCGTTAAGCGGAGTGGAGATATCTTTTGCTTGATGCCGTGCTTTTAGTAAGCCCAACTCCATCAGAAGTTTTTTGTCATCTTGAATATGGTCCAAATAAATTTTCTTTATCAGCTCCGATTTACGTGAACTATCTAGAGTTTTATTCCTGGAAAGACAAAACATCGCATCGCGAACTAATGCCCGATCCTCTCGTACACGTGCAGTAGTATTGAACTGTGAATTTTTTATCCACTTCTCGTGAAAACCCTCAAGCGACAAAGAGTCAAAGTGCAAATGACTTAACCATGGACTTTTAAATGCCTTTTTGCTAGAGAGAAATTCTGCATTGTGTATCCTTAAGTTGGATCGAAATTCCGGAATCAAACCCACTTTACCTGCTATGTGACCCTTATAATATTTTTTATTGCTTGGAGAATCAATCTTATGCAGAAGCGTCAACAATGACAACTCTTCATCTGTGAGCAAGCGCTTAAAGTAGTCGATTTTATTTTTGGGCGTCTGCTGCGAATCCGCAACTGACTCCATTGGCATAAGACGTACATAATCTATATTTGACGGTAGAGTATTTAATTTTTCCACATCAATGCTCAAACACTCATCACCATCAATATGAAACAACCAGCAGCGGAAGTTCAAAATACTTAGTAGAAAATTCACTGTAGTTGCATTGATCGATTGTCGCCCGTTCAAATTCTGTGGCCTGTCGTTATTCCAATAACGATCATCCGCATTTATACATGTGACATACGGATTTGCTTTGAAATGCTCGACCGCCGCGTCATTTCCACCGTCAAGAAATATAAACAAATGGTTAACCCCAGACGTTATATTTAAATCAACGAATTCCTGAATATTATCCACCGTGTCTTTGATGGTACTTACGGTCACAATGTGCATATTAATGTCGCTATGATTTAAAGAATGAGCTCAGCCGCTATCAGCTTAGTTTTCAGTTCAAATAAGAATAGTTAATTCCAACGTCGTCGAAAAACTTACCAAATGCGGTTATGATCTGTTCTTGAACCGCCCGTAGCTGGGAATATTTCCATTCGAAAATATTCTTATTAATCACAGCACCATTCAATGTCTGGCCACGCAAAATTTCCAATGTGAATGGTCTGCCCACAGATGAGAAGTAGTCATAGAATTTGAAATTTCCTCCAGCATGCAATGGCCCGTCATTTATCCATACATTCGGCAACTGTAAAGCGTCGGACAGAATCAATCCATGAAGTCCCTCGCTCAATATAACATCACAAGACAACATTTCAGAAATAGTGGCCTTTAAATCATTTGTCCGAAAATCAATCACCTTTAGTGACTTAAATTTACTAAATCTGGCCTTGAATTCGGAATTCTCCATTTTCGAGTGATGTGGTATCAATCCATACACTTTACGTTCAGAAGACAAAGGAGCTCGTTCATGTACTCGCGAAATCAATAACCCCGGATCACCTAATAATATGTTCTTGCTTTGTTTTAGTAAGACCTGTTTGCTCAAGTAACCTCTAACTGAATAAAACTTTACCTTATTTGTAATTTTTTGGTTCAGTATCAATGGCGTCATAAATCCACTACCGACTACATTCAATTGTGTAATGCCGTCCAGTATCTTTTGCTTACCAGCAAAACCCAAAATGCTACCCGTGCTGATTAATTGCGCGTCAGTAAGCGAAGCTTTTTGGTGTTCAACTTTGAAATAATCCGACAATAAAATGGTGGTGATCTCATCACCTAAGTTGTACCCTCCAGTTGGAGGTCGCCACCAGTGTACATTCAACATAAGCTTCCTATTGTCAATAATATCGAGTAAAAAAGTGCTGCTTACAAGACATTCAACCAAATGTCTGCTTTTAAAATTTCTGAAATGTTTATGACGATTCCAAAAACTGCCAATTTAATATTTTATGTATCTAGAGATTTTTCTCGGGCAAGCTGGATACCCTGTTGCAGTTGATACTAAATCAACGTAGATCTATAAAAGAAACGCTCCTGTTGCACTTTGATATTGCAAAGAATACAACCCTTGTATTTTAGTATATTTTCTAAGTATCCACCGTCAGTCTCTGCAGAATATTCTTATCTAACACGCATTTTTTCCATCTTGCTCCGCGAAAAACATGCTCAAGGGATTCATGATTTATCGTAATGTTTCAAATGTCAGAAGTGAGTATTTGTCAAACTCACATATTCGCTTTGTGAAGTAAACTCTCGTTTCTCTTGGGTGCAAGAATATCCTGTGCCACACTTCGACTCAACAATCTGAACTCCCGAGTCTCTCGTTTGGATAGACGACAGGAGTGCGCACATTCAACTAAACCAATGAAGAACAAGACAGTCGTAGGTCATCACTGGAGTATGACTAAATAAGCCGACTTATCCAATATACGGCGACAGACACAACATCTGATTTTCCAAATGACGCAGGAACTCCATCAAGCGTTTTAGATGACAGCGTCATGGCTATGAAAGGGAAAAGCTCCACCCATGAAGACCTTCAAGCTACAAAAAGCCTACAGAATAATCTTGCATTTCGTCCTATTTGTGACATCATGATTACAATTTATTCGATATTCTGGTAATCTGTACGAAGAAAAAAGTTGCGCGCTATCATCATTTCATAATATTTAGTAGATACGGAGAGACAATCATGGAGCACGACGTAACAACGACCTACCTATTGAGCGGGAAAGCCAGTCAGCGAGTTGAAACTATTGCCGGCAAAAGACAGCAAGTTCAAACCTGGAATAAGTGGTGCATTGCAATAAACTCAGCTAGAAGTGCTGATATCATCTCGTCGGTTAAAGGTCAAAATTGGGAGTTATATAGCCTGCTGACCGAAAATCCTCAAAAAGCAGAATCTTTTTTTGACGAACTAGCGTTTGCGCTGCAAACAAAAATACAAAAGACGCAACAGGACGTAAATGAAATTGAATTCGATTTTGAGGGAGATCGAGTATATCTATCTAATCTTGTCCCGCCAGGAACAGTCAACGAAATTGAACATTATTATTGGTGCGTCGAACGATAAGAGAGCTGGGCGATTCGCTGAATATATTGCATAAATAGAACTCGCCGGCAAGAGAGGGGTTCGTAGCCGGCTTGCTATTGCCATGGCTGTCATTAGATTAATCGCCAATTGAAATAGGTTGTTTAATTAACGCGTGTATCCTTCGGGGTTATTAAATTGCCAATTCCAAGCATCTCTAAGCATATCATCCAGCCCATATTGTGCAGACCAAGACAATTCTTCCTGAGCTTTCGTGGCATCTGCCCAAAATGCAGGCAAATCACCAGGCCTGCGAGGAGACATTTGATATGGAACTTTTTGCCCCGTGATCTGTTCAAACGCGCTTATCATTTCCAATACGGAAATACCCTTACCCGTGCCAAGATTGTAAATCGATACACCCCCTTCTCGTAAGGCCTCCAACGCCTTGATATGCCCTTGCGCCAGATCCACAACATGCAGGTAGTCTCGGACACAACTACCATCGTTGGTCGGGTAATCATCACCAAACACAGAAAGCATAGGACGCTTGCCAATGGCAACTTGGGTTATAAATGGAAGAAGATTATTCGGAGTACCTTTCGGGTCCTCGCCTATCAAGCCAGACGGATGAGCTCCAATCGGATTGAAATATCGTAAAAGTGCAATTTTCCAACGTTCGTCTGATTTTGCCAAATCCGTGAGAATCTGCTCGACCATGGCCTTAGAAGTCCCATATGGATTACTCGTAGTGCCACGAGTTTGTGTCTCGACATAAGGAACGGTTGCTTCTTCACCATAGACGGTAGCCGACGAACTGAAGACCAGGCTGAACACTTCTGCAGCAGCCATCGCTTCGCACAACACTAGCGTGCCATAAACATTGTTCTGATAATAGGCAAGTGGTTCGTAAACGCTTTGTCCAACGGCCTTGAGCCCTGCAAAGTGAATAACTCCGTCAATTCTGTGGCTTGCAAATACCTGATCAAGAACAGCACGGTCTCGCACGTCTCCGTGGATGAATACTGGTCTCTTCCCGGTAATCCGTTCAATGCGATCAATAGATACCACATTTGAATTAAACAGATTGTCCAGAACAACAACGTCATTTCCAAACTCGAGAAGCTCTACAACTGTATGCGCACCGATATAGCCCGTACCGCCTGTTACCAACCATCTCATACTGAATTTATTCTCTAAAAGTTAATTTAAATTACGTCGACCGCTGCGTATGGAAAGACACAATTATCCTGTGTGTAAAAATCCTGCACCGGAGACATTGCGAGTCCTATCCAGCGAAAACTGGAATATGTCTGACAGTGCTTTCGTGACAATGTTCTGATCAGTGCTGGGAATCCTTATCAAGCAACAATGCTTATCCTGCAGCAGTGCATTCAAACGTACAGCCTCCCGCCTATCTTCCTCTTGATATGTTCTATATTTGTATTCGAAATCGCTGTTATCAGCGGGTTTCACTTTTGAATCAATAGCCATTAAGGTCAAATTCGACTTCCAGCGCAGAACTTCCACATATGACTGAAAACGAAGATCCAACGCAATAACCAGCTTTTTATTTGGATATACCGCGGCAAGGTCACCGAGATAATACGGCCAGATACGTAATCTCTCTTTTGCAGGAACCACATCAAAAATGCCATCCAACACTTCATACTCGTCCGGGGCGCTATCTCTTATATATTGTAAGACAGCCTCGCGGTCTTCTTCGTGCAGGGAACCGACCACAATTATTTCGTTCGGAATTTTTTTTACAAACTCATAATGATCAGGGTCATAGCTAACAATACTGGGCCACTGTGTTTCTGTTGATGCACTCTGTAAATCGTAGCAATACCCGACTGTCGAAACAATGTCACGACGAGCAGAGACCTCGTCCATAACGTTCTCTTTTACACGGATATAACTGCATTCGGTATCTTTTATTTTGCTTAACCAAATCGATAATTTGCTATTCACATACAAATTTTTAAGATGATCACGCACGTTTTCACCATTATTTTCATCAACAGAAATAACGGTAAGATTCTCCTTCGATTTCAGTACATCCAAATAAGCAATATCTTGATCGCTCATGGCAAATACCAACGTCTTATTCTTTTCTTTATGAGCGAGTTGACCTATGCGGATATACCATGGCATATCCATCTGCGAAATGACCTCCGATGAAGGCGTTGCCACCCCATCTCTCATAAACGACCTGGGAGATTCAATTAAATTTCCACACCATACGGCATCAGGAAGATTACCAAACCATCGGTAAATACTCTCCTGATGAGATTTTTTATACGCATACACTACCACAATCGGATTAATGATTGATTTTATATAGTTCCTTTCATTTCCATAGAAAACCTTGATCAGCACGTCTTCCAACTGATGCTTAGAAGCGGAGTCAACTTGATGAAATTGACACATCCGTTCCTGCAAAAGCTGGTTAAATTCTGTCTTTGCCACTTCTGTTTGATTGTTATCAGTTTTGAGTTTGAATATCTCACCGATATTTGACAGGGAATTCTGATTAATTCGATCGATTTTTCTTTGAGGATGATCGTCTTCTGCGTTCAAATACACCAAGGTAACCATCTGGCTCCAACGCAAAACATCAATGTAATGAAGATCTTTCAAATCAATTGAAAATACCAGCACGTCCTCTTCAGTATCCGAAACCAGGTCGCTCAAATAATATTGCCAGATGTGGCGGAGGTTCCCTTTTCTTACAGTATTAAAAATATCGTGAAATACCCGAGCAGATGTTTTTTGCTTAATGTAATCGATCGCTTTTGCACGTGTATCAGCATCAGACGAGCAAATGACGATCATCTTCTTAGTCAAAGATTTGATCAAATCGTATTGATTAGTGTCCGCATCGTTAACGCTATACCAATTCTTTCTTTTCCAACCTCTAAGCAGGCCCTTGCATAGCGCATCAACTGAGTTCAGCCTATGCCCCAAACTTTGCACTGTTTCGCTCAGCAACGTTTCATTGATTCGGGCAAACTCGCAAGCATATCCTTCGCGCATAAAGCGAGATGTTTTTGCGTTAAAACAAAGCGCATCAAGATAAGTTTTTTCATTATCTGGTGAGTCTTCGTCAAGTAACAACAATGTTGCATTATTTTTCCAGCGAAAGATCTCCAGAAAACGACTGCTTGAATCATTCAAGGTAAACACCAGCGTCTTACCTTTAGATCTGAACACCAGCGAGCCAATATAAAGCTGCCATTTATGCTGAGCCAGAGTGACGCTATCGGATTTGTATCCGGCAACCTGAGGGGTCTCTGCATTGAAAGTAATCAATTCAGGGTCCAGGATATCGCCATATACAACTGCATCTGGCAACGCAGCAAATTTATGCTTTACACTTTCCTTTAATTCGGAATTATTTGAGCAAATAATAACAATTGGATTAGGAATGGATTTGATATAGTCATATTCATTCTCATTGAACGACACGAGATTGTACCAACGGTTGCTCTCCATCTCCTTGAGCAACTTAATGCGTTCAAATAGCTCAACCTTGTAATCATCGCATTCATTATCCAGATACTCTAAATATTTATCTGGTTGCATTGCCCCAAGGCGTTTCAGATGTTCGCGCAGTACCGGAGCCCGGTGCGACACCTTTCGAGCGAAAAACAATTCCTCTCCAATTAGCTCGGCCAGATCATCTTCATAGTAAACACGAGGAATACCCCAGCTATTGAATTGATAACGAGTCAACGGTGCCGAGTCAATTTCAGCTGGAGGAATCAGATTACCGACCTGGGTTTGGAAAAAGAGTTCGTCTGGAATCCAGCTACGTTTATAGAATCTCGTAAGTTGCGGATTGTTGTCAATTAAGTCAAGAATTCTCTCAATCGTAGTTTTACGCAAACACCACCACTGTGAACCCATATGTGGAATCTGATTCAACGGCAATTTACGCTTGATATTCCATTTTTTCTGCAGCGCGATACCCCAATTAAAAAGCGTGGTTTGATAGCGCCAATTGAAGTAATGAAATAACTCCCACCTCTCCTCTTGAATGCCATCCGTGATCCATCGGTTGTCTCTAGCGTTCACGACTTCAATATGATCAACCTCATCCTGGGCCAAATGTTGTTCCAGAAGTTTGATTGGCTTGACCGGCATGCACGATCCAGAGATCAACATCAGATAGTCACAGTTGTAATCTTTCTCGCGAGCAAGATACAAACAGTTTAAGGTCGCCTGGATAATTGACCACTCCCCCCAGACTACTTTTACGCGTTTCGCGAAATAGATTTTTCCTGGCAACGAGTCCAGCTCCCATTTGGAGCAGGCCTCATGCAAATCGTGAGGCGAGCGCGCGTCGTGATGGACAAATATATCTGACCCTGCAGCCAATACGGATTGGATCAAAGGTTTGAGCGACTCGGGCGCTTCGTGCGCCAACAATACGAATGAAACTTTCACTGCTTACCACTCCCCGACGTTAACCAAACCCAGTTTTGCTAAAGTCCTCCAGTTTTCGTACCTAACAGATATACTGGGATCATAGAGATGCGATTTCTCCTGAATAATCTTGTTGTACTTTTTATATTCTGCAGAGTCATTGTAATGTTGCTTCGCCGCTATTTCCTCAGCCACTTTGTCTTTCAGTTGGCTGATGAATTTGTAATGCAGAATCGCACCTGATGTTTTCCTATCGAAATAACCCTCATTCAGTTTACGTGGTATGGCCATGTGCATAGACGACACATAAAAGTAATGCTTTCTCCACTTTACTAACGGCACTTTGTTTAATGCGGGAGCATCACCAGGATTCTCTTTGAAGAATACTCTGCGCCGGACCCCGCCTTGTACAAATAAATTTTTGTATTCCTTGCTATAAGCCTTGACATATCCAGTGGAGTCAAAATATGCGCAGGCGGTAATGGGATCAGTGCCTTCTGTGTAGAAACTATCCTCCACCGCCTTGTCGCCGTACATGTCGATCATGGTAGTAAAAAATGCAGATTCACGTAGCGAAGAAAGATATTCAGTCAAATCGCGGAGATCGCGAGTCTCAATAAATGGGTATACCAAAAACTCATCAGGATCACAAGTAACGCACCAATGCCCAGTACCATATTTATACAGCAGATAGTTAGCCCAGTGCATGCCGAAATTAGAAGCCTTATAACCAGCTGAAGTGAAAAACGTTGTTACATCATCCTCACCATCCAAGGCGGCATCAAAATGATCCGTAGAGGCGTTATCGACAAAGATGAAGTGGTTAACCCCTAATTTCCTATAATAATCGAGAAAATACGCCAGACGATGCGTTTCATTTTTCATTACAGCGATCAGCAGAATATCGTTCGGTTTGATTTTCTTTAAATTGTTCTGTCTGATACTCAAATCACGACCATGCTTGAAGGCCAAGTTACGATACTTGGCGACTTCCTTAAGCCAAACCCACTTCTGCTTTAGCATCTTCCTGATTTTTTTCCGCATTCGATCACTCTGTTATTTAACTAATCTGCAAAGTATGACAATTATAAAATCAATTGATGAAAGTATCGTTAATTCGATCTTATAAATAAGATTTATTACATATGCAATGTACCCGGGCGTTGAGCCCCACTTAATGTTAAAAATATGTGACTTCTGCAACTATTAGTTATATTTTTATGTTTGTGTTTACTATTCGATTGTCGTAAACACCCGCTGCAGTGGGTGTTTATATCAATTTCACGACACGATACATAACCGGTTGGCAGACACCTTGTAAGGCATTACTAATGGTGCAGGATAATGTCCCCGTAAACACGCGGAGATGCCAACTGCAATTGCTCAGCAAGAACGCCCAGGGGACACAACTAGCGAGATGCTGGGATAAATATGTCAGTTTCTTGGAATTATTATTGCGATGACCCGCATCGACCAGATCTGATCGATGACCTGACGGTGGACAAGATTGCGACATAGATCATTAGGGTGCTTGATGCGTCGCAGCAATATATCGCCGAGCTGTTTGCTAATCAACCCGAAGTGCGATTGAGCAATCGGGAGGCTGACGCGATAAGCTCATATGCGATGATTACGGTGACTCCAAAGTCTGATTCAAGCAGGCAAAGCCAAAGAGCTCACCCACTATGAATTTGGTCGAATCACTCCAAAAAATGAACATGATCCCTATGTTTATCTGAAAGACGAGCTCACGCGCCCGCGCGTACATCCAAATAATAGAATCAAACAATTGCTATCGCAGAACTGGGTCGTCACCCACTATAAAGAGAATGGCCGCTTGCGCGGCCATATTAATGCGAGACTCCCGGAGGCCTACGGCTCTCAATGAACTGTAAGCATTGGAGTTAAGTTACCTGACAACACATCAGAACCCCATTACTGTGCGTGAGCGGCCTCCGATGATGTATTTTTTTTCCTCTGAAACAAAGCGCGCATGTCCTCACCTGGGCCAGCATCACGGTCTCTACAATCTACGCCTCGAAAGGTAGACGTTTTGTATTGCCCGTTACCAAGCATTTGAGGAAGCTTGCTATTTTTATTCTCCATTCCCCATCCTATCAAGCCAATATTTTTTTCTTCCAGATACTTAAGAAATTGGCCGGCAAGTTCTCCATTAGCAGTCCGGCAAGTAATGCCTCCATGCCCCCATTCAGTGGCAATTACTGCGTGAGATTCGGCAAAATTACCAAAACGCTCATCCCATTCCTTCGGCGAGTTGAGGTAAGCACGCAAGCGGGGATGAATGCCATAAGCAGTTTGCTTCAGAGGATCTCTAATCGGATATTTCGTACTCAACGTTTTGCCCATCGTTGGACCTTCAACGATCAGGACATTATGAATGCCTTTGTTGCGAATCATATCCACTATCGCTTGATGCCCATTTTGCCAAATCGACCATTCTTCACGAGTAGGCTTAGGTGTGGTTGTAGGTTCGTTAAACAGTTCGTACATTACGCCACTGTCGGATGCAAATCGAGGTGCCACAACCTCCCAAGCGCGCAACGCAGAACCACCTGGCATTTTCTTTTCCGCGACTTGCACATTTTTTCGCTCTTGCCATTGCATTGACAAAATCACAGACATGCCGTTGCGTCTGGACAAATCTACGGCACTCGCAATTTCTTCTATATAAGAAGGGTTAAATTGGGGAGATTCAGGATCAAGGAATGGCATACCAATCTGCAACCGTACAGTGTCGCCTCCCATCCACTTCAGCGCATCCATATACTTTTGTCCGAAATTACGTTGCGCATACATTGTGCGGGAATCGGATTTAAACCCAGCAGGAATAAGTCGCCCAAAAAAGGTCATGCCTTTCGGATACCACTTTTCGCCATCACGAAGAAGTTCTCTCCCATCGCGCAGCTTCACCAATCCCTGAGCTGATATTTGTTTGGTTACCGAAGTACATCCAAGGTCTTTACTGGACCCCTTTTTGGTAGCGTGCGAGGGAACGGTACCGTCTGGGCACGGTTTGGCGACCGCATTGCCTACAGAACCAAATCCAATGGCGATCCCCAGTAGAATTGAAGCACCAACATGAGGCCGAAGCCTGAATTTTCTGGTAAAGACAGTACTCATCGTTTTCTCCCTGCAAAGTTGGCTAACATGCTCAGCTTTGTAATTTAATCGGTCTTCATTATTAAGTCCACCCGGCAAAAATGTCTGTAATTCAATAATTAATAATGCAATTAAACTTTTCTGACCTTTGTACTGTACTAATCTCGGTTCAGGACAGCATACTTCCTGAGGTCGTCAAGTCAATGATCCAGAGCCAACGTTTTTGCATAAATAAGCTGAACATTATAGTTACAGAATGCTAGTTTCGCATTATGCGCCCTCGACAAACCTGCAACTAGATTTTTGAGTAGAACTCAGATCCAAATCTTTTTGGAATGTATTCATATTGATTAGCCATCATACCCCTTAGTTTTTCCCCGATGGAGACGGGCATTTTACTGTCGCTACCCTTATGTACTACTTCTTTCAAACCTTTATAATCGTGATATGTTGGTAACTCAAGGTAAGCTTCAAGTTCTGTCATTAATTTTCCCGGATTCGTTTCAATCTCGCGAAAAGGAATATATAGAATATTCTTCCCTTCTATAAAATGCTTATCCCACTCGGGAACAAACCTTGCGTAATCCCCCCTGTCCATGACATTGGGGTTTTTCAGAAACTGAAGTATCTTCTTTTCGTCTAGCAAACTTACTTTATCTACTTTTCCACTACGAACCATGTTCATTTTCAGTTGCGACCACGCCCGTTTAACTGGATCACGAATCACATAGATAAGCTTCACGTCTGGGGCCAAACGTTTCATGTGCTGAATTCCCACCTCGCCAATCGAACAATATTCAGGGGTAATTTCACCGCAAATAGCATCTTTGGGAGCAAAAGAGAATAACTTTTTGTACCACCCATCTGAAAACTTCTTTGGAAATGTAGCTAACTCTGACAGATAACGGATGCGTTTCCAATCTACCGCCGCTTCGTTTGCGGCTTTTACAGCATCGAGCAGTTCGCGTTTTAGCGCTTTATTCACATGGACTGTGATCCATTTTCTGAAATCCTGACGATGCACATAGTCAAAATAATGCACTTCTTTCATTGGCGGCATCCATATTGAAGGATGCTGTCTGAGCTGCGCCTCAATCCAAGTTGTCCCTGCCTTCTGTGCGCCAATACAAATGAAATGCGGCAAATTCATAACTCTACTCCAACGTTAAATTCAGCTGATAACTAATAATATACGACACCGTGTCAGATTACTTCTGAGTACGGCTATTAGGTTACGCTTAATAATATTTCCGAATAAAAAAATACTTATTTCTAATACCATCCGTCACGTCACTATTTTGAAAGGAACGAGGACGTCCGTCTGTCATAAATTCATAATAAGTGAGGCTTCTATTTGCTATATTCTTTTCTTCACACAAATGAAATACCAATGTCTGAAAAAAACACTCGTCTGGTATCCAGACCGTACGGAAGAACGAATTAATACTAGCATTACATTCAGCAAAACTCACTATTTTTGAAACTGTGTCTCTTGAAAGGCACCACCATTGAGAACCAAATTTTATCGTTAAATTTTTTACAAGCTGCCGTCTTAATCTCAATTTTTTTTGTACTAAATAACTCCATCTAAATAATTTAGGGTGCTCTCGTTTAGAGACCAAATAATGATATAGATAACGGTCTTTTTTGATGCCTCCTCTAATCCAATTCTCATCCTGGCATTCAATAAACTCGGTAGCAGCATTGACTTGCAGAAAATCCCTAAGTTCGGTTAATGGTTTGATTGGGAAACAGGAGCCACTTAATAGATAAAAATGGCTGTAGTCCACTCGATTCTGCCTCAAATACTCGAACGCATTCAAAACTGACCTTACCAGTCCAAACGTGCCCCAAGCACATTTAACCCGCCCCTGCCCCGTGATTACCTGGCATCGCCCAGAGTCGTAATAGCGACGTACCAATTGCTCGAAATTATGTTTGGGGCCACGCTTATCATAATGTACCAACACTTTGCCGTTTTGATCCATTTCGAGAAGTGTGTCAACCAATCGTAGTATTGGTTCGATAGGGCCATGACAAAGAAGAAAATAGACTATCTTAGTCATAAGAACCATTATCGGAAATCATTAGAGATTTCAATTTGGCAAAGTTTCGTTCATGCTGATAATAACCAGTATCCAAGCGTTTTGGATGATACAAATGAACGAGCACGCAGTTATGCATTTCGCAATCTTTCCCATAAAGCGCAAAGTAAGCTCTGAATCCTCGATACTCTTTAATAGCGCCGCTTCCCATATTTATTTCATAACCTGGTGGCCGAGGCGCTATCGGATATATTTTAGAGAGCCTGTGCAATAACTCAAAATCTTCTGCTCCGTGGCCATCATAAGTTTCATCATGCCCACCCATTTCCAGAAAATGGTTTTTAAATACGACTATGCATGAGCTGCCCAATACGAGAAACTTAAGGAAATGATCGTGCTCAGTTTGGCGAAAGAACTCTGGATTTTGAGCATTGGGCTGTTTTTGAAAAAAGCGCATATATTGGCGCGTACCAACGTTGGTCAAAAATGCAACGGGTATACAAAAAAATTTCCGAAAATCTTCAGCTAATGCCATCTGGTGTATACGATCTATTATGTCCAGATAGGTGCGATATGTTCCTAAAAAATCCAAGTCGTGAAAAACCACAATATCAGCAGTTGCGTATTTCGCCCCGTAATTTCTGGCGCGAGCCAGAGAAAACCGGAGATCACCTGTGGGGAGATAAAAATATTGACTTCTCGGATAGGCATTTACGCACTTGCGGATTAGAGCACTCCCACTGGGGGTGCTCCCATCGTCCACAACAATTATCTCAAAAGAAAAAGGAATTAAATGAAGAAGCCGGCGCAACCGTTTCAACGGCTCACGTACCTCCCCTGCAACTCTGACCGGTATGATTATCGTTGCCACACACTCTTGATCTTCAATCAATTTATTGGATAATCGAGAGTACTTCGATTGTTGCTGACGCGATCGATTTGATAAAAAACGAGCCAACAAGTTATTCACAGTAAACATCATTATTACTTATTGTCATCCTGCGTTAACATTATTCAACGTGCTAACTCAATGCACTATAGGCGGCAATACCGTCTTCTACATTTTCGAAAGGCACTACTTGCCCACGATCGATCAGCAATATGAAATCGCACATAGATCTTACCTGGTTCATCCCATGTGTCGTCAAAATGATGTTTGCTTTGCCAACTTTTTCTTTAAAAGCCATCTGCGCTTTTTTCTTAAAATGAGCATCACCAACAGACATCGCCTCATCAACAAGGTAGTAGTCAAAATCGAAAGCTAAACTCAAACCGAATGCAACCCGTGCCCGCATACCCGTTGAAAATGTTTTTACTGGACGGTCAAAATATCGACCAATTTCAGCAAAATCTTCAACGAACTTTACTTTCTGGCGCATCGCATCGCCTTCAGCACCATATACTCTGGCGATAAATTTGACATTTTCGCGTGCCGTCAATGACCCTTGAAATCCGCCGGCAATCCCTACTGGCCACGAAATACTATTAGTTGTGATTACGTTGCCACTGTCTGGGACATCGAGGCCTCCAATTAACCTTAACAAGGTTGATTTTCCCGCGCCATTCCGCCCAATTAGACCTATGTTTTTCCCTGACGGTAAAATCAACGATAAATTTCTAAAAATAAACTCCCGCCCGGTTACCGTAAGATAAGATTTCGTAATGTTACGCAATTCAATCATAATGAAACCAATTTGAGCTTTCTCACCCTATATAGGCCAAATGCAATCAGGGATAAAGTAGTGGCAAATATCAACGGATAAATCATATTAACCCCATATAATGGAGGATAATATTCAAATACAGAGGAACGCAGTTCATCTACAATATGTAAATAAGGGTTCCATAACAACCATTCTAATATTTCGGGTGGTAACGCTCGAACCGGGAATAGGACCCCAGACAGGATATAAAGAGGAAAAAACAACATACGAAAAATTGGCTTTAGATCGGGCAATACTTCCGTCACTACACAGAGTATCATCCCTAACGAGAACGAAAGCATTATCCCTACAACAAGCACAGAAAGCCACTTGAGAGGATGTTGATGGGCCACATCATTTTCAAGCCAAAACCCAATAGCTGACAACAAAATTACATAGACACATACGTAAATCGTGATCTCAATTATTGCTCGTGCCACCATGGTATCGATAGGTTTTATTTGCTTGTAAGAAAACAATGCTCTATTGGAATTCACCGCTTCCATTACTTTAAATACTATGTTCCTCATCATAAAAAAAGGAACCATCCCAGTGAGAAGAAAGATGGGGAATTCAATGCCAAAACCTGCCGAGCGCCCTCGCAATGAAAAAATAGTCATCATCATAACTATATGCGCAGTAGGCTCAAAAAACACCCAAAAAGCACCGAACCGCTTGGCACCAAACCGATTACGCATTTCGCGCAAAAGTAGCGCAAAAATTACGGCCTTCATAATGCCAAGTGATGATCGTTTTTCCATAACGTGAGCTACCCTCGGTTCTTTATAAGCGATTGACCGCTCGACCAAACATCATCGTTTGTACAATGGGTGAAATAATTTTCTGCCACTCGTAAACCGGAGCATTCGTTACGTAAACCGCGTCTTCAGGAAAGACCTGGAACGCACGTGCCAGAAATAGCGACTCAGGTTTTCGCATATCTAACCGGAAGACCTGAGCTGCTGGCTCGCCTTCTTTGGGCTCCGAGTTCACACGAAAAATAAAAACCCCCTGAGGATCGGCTTTCTGTTCATTCAATCCTCCCACCACTCCCAGAACCTCGAGAAGACTCGGATTGCGTGAAGGCAGATCTTTCAAACCTGGCTCTCCCACAGCTCCCATAGCAACAAAGCGCTGGCGCGCACGCTCAAGTACTATTTCCGATCTCGGAGAAACCTTGCGATTTTTACCGTTCAGAACATCGTCATAATTGATTGTGTAGGCACGCTTACCGTCACGTACTATGACGTTTATCAAGTGTGGCTCGAATACCGGCCCACCAGCCATATTCACAGCATCCAGAATGGTGAGTGGTCCCTCCAGGCTGGAAAATCGACCTGGCGCCTTTACCGCACCTGCGACCAATACTGATCCGGATAGATCTCCTACTATCTGACTGTGCACTTGAGGGTCTGTAGCCGAAGCACCTTTTAGTATTTTTTTAAGTTTATTGTCCACCTGTGTAAGCGTCAGACCACGGACATTCACTTCCCCTGCGTATGGAATGGAGATCGTACCATCCGCACCCACTCGTACATTTTCAAACGTAGTCCCACCCGAGGACAGCGGAGCAAAAAGCCCGCCTTCTGCAGAATCCGAAACCATCACTTTGATTACATCGCCAGGTACCAATTGAATAGTCGTAGTTGTACTGGTTTTAGAAACGTTTGTCGACGCAGGCGGCGGAGCGGCGCGTGAGAATTCTGCAATATTTTGCGGCGCAAGATCAATCACTGAGTATGGTAAATCGGGATCTTTTCCTGCATCACTAGAAGTAATCGTACTACTGTAAGGTCCAGAGCCCGACATAATTGAGCCACATCCAGCTAAAGCGAACGTTACTACAAAAAACCCTACCATTCGAAATAGGAGCTTAGGGGTTGTAATCGGAATTAGCATTTTCGCCATTTTATTTTTCACAATAAAAAACGTAGGATGGTAGTTATTCAGTTGAAGCATCAGTCATCACTTTATTAATCAATCTTTATGATCATCAATCGTGGCAACAATGAAACGCACAATTCCCAGAATAGCGAGCAAAGCAACCAAAATGGTGATTAAGTTGTAGAGCCTGCTAGGATAAATTGCTTCGTCGGGTAGATTCGGGGACACAACGACAGCAAGTGTGCGAAATTTTTTATTGATTTCGATACGCGTGTTTGCCAACGATGCCAGGCTAATTTTGTAAGCCTCTTCCGATGTAGTAGCCTGTATGGATAAATCGCGGTATTTAGAGGCAACCGTATTGAGTTTATTACTGTCGCCCTGGGCGATGAGCCGTTGCATTTCAACGTCCATTTGTTTCTGAATTGCGGCTATCTTTCTCTTCTGCTGCTGCACTTGAGGTGCATTGGCGCTAAGTGCAGAATCTAGAGCAATAAGTTTTGCCTTTTCCGAAGCCAATTCCGACTCCATCGTCGCTATCATCGTAGAGCGCGACTCTGCCGTTGCTTCGGCATTCAGCAAATTATTTTGCGCTTGGAACCTTAACAGCTCGCTACGTTTCACTTCATAATTCATTCTGGCCGTTCTAAGCTCTTTTTCAACAAACGCCAATTGGTCCTGCGTCATCCTGTGCGAAAGCTCATTTACAAATTTCTCACTCTCGCGCAATATGATTGCCAGCGTTCTCTGCGCATATTCCGGTTCAAATGCCTGGACTTCTATCTGTAAAAGCCCTGTTTCTGCGTCAAAATGCGCTTGCACCACTTTTTGATAAAAGGCGAGCATATCCTCTCCGGAGCCGTCACCACTCAGCCAATAAAGCGGGTCGCGATAAACCGAAGTATAGTGGTCGACCCAATTTAACTCCTTTTTCAGAATATTTAACATATCTGCCGAAGTAATGAATTGCCTTAAATATAACGTCTCTTCTCGAGAGGTCGGGTTAACTGCCCCCAGAAGCAATGCCAAACCAGGCGCTTCTGCGGCTGGATTAGCATTATCCGTTTGTCTAACCGCTATTTCGGCGGTACTTACATATCTATTTGCGGCAAATAGAGCATAATAGATAATCGCTATTACAAACGGAATAAGTACGATACCGATAAACAGGAGTCGGTTTTTAGAGGACGAGTTTGCCATTCAGTGAACACCAATAATAGACTTTGTGCTGGATTTTAAGACGAAAAGATATTACAAATGTGAAAACACCTTATTTTTATTGCATTTACATGCGAAATGTAAACCGATTTGTAAAATTCTGTCGGATATAGGACACTAAGTAATACGAGTGTGATATAAATGTATCAAAATGTACCTCCTCTGTAATATCTGAAAAATCAGCCCACAAATCGGCTCTTCGCCGTGAATAAAAGACGACTGTGATTTTCATGCCGAATGGCCTATATTTCATATAACATATCAGTTTTTAGGGCGAGGGGCCAAAAAGTTGTGATCCTTGACGGAATAAAAGCCTTCGAAAACAGGAATATCTTGTTGCTGCAAGGGCCAGTAGGCCCTTTTTTTCGTCGTTTTTCCTCGGATTTGCGCAACTGTGGCGCCAACGTCCACGCCGTAAATTTTAACGGCGGCGACTGGTTTTTCAACCCAAAAACATCCATTAGCTTCCGAAAGCATCCGAGGGAATGGCGTGGTTTTTTTGAGAACCTTTTAAATGACCTCGATATTGACGTTGTATTCCTTTTTGGCGACTGCAGACCGATACATATCGTAGCCCATCAGATTGCAACGAAGTACGGCGTGGAAATAGGCGTATTCGAGGAAGGCTATATCCGTCCAAATTTTATTACACTTGAAAAGAACGGCGTAAACGATCACTCAAGTGCTGCGAGAGAAGCCCAATTTTATTATAGTCAACAAAAAATTCCTACAAAACGGGAAAGTCAGGTTGGTTATGCATTCCCATATATGATGCTGTGGGCATTCCTCTACTATGTAAGCAGTATCGTGCTCAAACCTTTTTTCTGGCACTATCGACATCACCGTAGCCTGCACATCAAAGAAGGATATATCTGGTTACGCAGTTTCACACGCAAAGCCTGGTACCGCGCTGTTGAAAGAAAGGTGGAAAACGAGTTGACTACGCGACTATCCAAGCAATATTTCCTGCTGCCACTGCAGGTTTATAACGATGCCCAGATACATACACATTCCGATTTTGCGACTGTTGAGACATTCATCCGATTTGTTGTGAAATCATTTTCCAAGTACGCCCCCGTGGGCACACACCTCGTGATCAAGCATCACCCGATGGACCGCGGTTATAATGACTACACAAGTTGGCTCCAACAACTGGAATTTCTGTATGATCTATCGGGGCGAGTCCATTATATCCACGATCAGCATTTACCATCCTTGCTGAATCACGCAATTGGCACCGTGGTGGTCAACAGCACAGTGGGCCTTTCCGCTCTTTTACATAAGTCGCCGCTCAAAGTGTGTGGTCGGGCCATGTATGACTTCAAGGGGTTGACTTACCAGGGATCACTGGATGAATTCTGGCAGGAAGCAGCAGACCAGGTAGTTGATGAGAAACTATTTAACTCTTTCAGAAACTACCTGATAGCCACGACTCAGATCAATGGCAATTTCTATAAACGTATTCCCAGGGAAAATTCCAGAGCAGGTCTTGCTTGGAAGGCACTGCAAACAAAAGAGCCCGCAGAACGACCAAACAAACTATATACCGATAGTCAAATTGATGGCTAATGACGTTCAATAGCTGTTTTTATGAAAAACAAGAACTTTGCGCAACCCATTGCCAAGTACTTTGGCTTGGATAAACCGAGCATGTTTTACGGCCTGCAACTTGCATTAAGTGCATGGCTAGCCTTCGTCGTCGCGTCGTTTTTGCATATCCCCAACCCATTTTGGGCAGCGATGCCCGTCTTCGTTGTTGCTCAAACAACCAAGGGATTAGCATTAGAACGCGGAGTGTACCGGGTCATTGGCACAGCCCTTGGTGCAGCTGGCGGATTCGGCATGATTCAGTTCATGCACGACGCTCCTTATTTCGCATTGCTGATGCTGGCATTTTGGGTCGCCATTTTTGGCGCCCTGACGCATCTCATTTACGGAGTACGGTCCTATGCGATGCTGATGGCGGGTATTACAGCAGTGGTGGTAGTCGTTCCAAGCATGTTCGTGCCTGAGCATTACGTCGAACTGGCCGTCGCTCGAGTAGAATGTACCTTCATCGGCGTGATCATGATTACCGTGTCGTCGGCATTATTTACACCAACAGCGGATCGAATCCGGTTTTATCGATCTGTGTGCGAGGTTGCGGGAAGTGCATGCTATCAGCTCGGAACGACTCTGAACGGTCAGACAAAAGACGGAGCCAAGCAAGAAGCCGATATTCTGCAAAAAATCAGTCAGTTGGAAACTTCGGGCATTACGATAATGGCTGGATCTTCTGCTGGCCGAAAACAGGCAAAAATAATTAACGCCATAATCGTCGCCACTATTGGTCTGATTGCCACTTCGCGTCGCCAGCACTCTCGCAATCGACCGGACAAACCTGTATTTCCCGAACTCGGAAACCGGCTTCTGGCAATATCGACACTGACAAAAGACGATGCCGCGTTGGTTCTGAATAAACGAGAAATGGTCGATACACTGAGACTCGCGGAAACCCTTGACCCTACACTGGCCCAGCACCTCCAGCGATTATTGGAGGGAACACGTTCATTGCTGCGGTCCGACGACAAATCCGTCGGTTTCTTATTCAGCCGAAACACACCGGTACTCGCACCGTCTATCGACTGGGGATTAGCACGTCAAACTGGCCTGCTATGCGGCCTGATCACTTTGATTTCAGCGTCGCTCGCCTATGCTGGTGGTTCGTTCATTGGGGAAATGACTGCATTGGCCACCGCAATGTTTTCGCTCGTACTGGGTTCCATGATCAAGCCCCAGAATATCGCCCCATTCCTGCTTAAGGGGATTATTACAGGCTCCATCATTGCCGCAGGCTACAGAATCGCGATTTTTCCTCATATTCACAGTACGGGCCTTCTCGTGATCTCCCTTCTGCCGTTTCTATTGATAGGTGGGCTGGCCAGGGCCAGTGAGAGATTTCGCTTTCCCGCCCTCGATGCCAATATGGCATTTCTACTGGGCAGTCAAGCGATGCTGCCTGCCAGATCAGTGACGCACTTTGACATTCTTTTAGAATCTGGCTCCATGATAATTGCGGCCTTGATTGTTGCAGGTGGCTTCATTCTACTCCCGCGAAGCAGCGACCGACATATAAGAGACGCAACACGTACAATCAATCGGGATGTGTTCCGTCTAATCAATGACAATCGTAATGATCATGTCCAACGCTGGATGGCGCGCTCTGTACGACAAACGCTTCGACTGACCGCGCATCTTGCTCAGGCAACCCAACGGCAATATCTCTCTCCCGCTCAAATTGTATCGGCTTTGAATTTTGGGCATAGCGTCGCAGAGTTACACCGCTTGAAGAATTCCTGGACGCCTCATACACGGGATTTGCTGCAAAGCTTGACCTCGCAGTTGAACACGTTTTCAACTACTCCTAACACGCTCGCTGCCACTCTCATGCAATACGCCAGAGATGTCCGACAACCCGAAGTAGCTAACGCGCTTTGGTCGGCTGCTGAAGCCCTGGCATCCGGTGGAGATTTCTTTGCATACAATCATGAAAAGATATCTCTTCCGCGGTAGCGATCCTCTCGTCGACAATACGGAAACTCAAGAAGTAATAAAACGGAAGCATGTGTACGCCCTTATCTTCTCGTTACTTCCTTGTGCGGCCGTTGAGATATAATTGCACGCAACTTCCCGATCTCTGACTACACTCATGCCCGAATCAAAAAGCAAGCAACCACTGACCACATTATCCGAATGGCAACGCTACGTGGAGGCTATCCTGCGTGCCCCCAGAACCAGCTCGACCGTGCGAATCATTGAAGCAGGAGGGCTGCACCTTGATCTAACCGGCCAGGTCTATTCCGACGAGGTCGCAACCAGCATCAAGGATCTACTTGCAATCAGACAATTTAACAACCAGCGTGCAGCGTTGATTAACGGGCTGCCAGTTAATACCACGGAAGAACGTGCCGCGTGGCATACACAGTTGCGGGCCCCCCGCCCCACAGCAGAGGTAGCAGAAGAGCGCAAACGGGCGTTGGAGTTTGTCAGACGCAGCGACAGCGAACGCCGCTGGCGTAATATCGTGCATATCGGCATTGGCGGGAGTGACTGGGGCGTACGTCTGGTCGTCGGCGCCTTCGGATACGCCGGGATGTGGCGTAATATACGATTTGTAGCTAATATTGATGGTCACGCAGTGGAAGGGGGTCTCGCCGGGTTGGACCCCAGGGAAACACTGGTA
>Ga0164243_10001114_pt1 | contig 46318 bp, 39 predicted proteins | sample OricompcompostOP_FD_108781 | JGI IMG/M metagenome (GOLD analysis project Ga0164243, IMG submission 108781) | Organic Plus compost microbial communities from Emeryville, California, USA - Original compost - Organic plus compost (OP) | ecosystem: Engineered > Solid waste > Mixed feedstock >...
ATGCGAAGATTTACATCTTTGACCGCTTTGGCAAGCTGATCAAACAGTTAAGTCCGGCAGGCGAAGGATGGGACGGAACCTTTAACGGCAAACCGCTACCATCGACCGACTACTGGTTCAAAGTAGAATATCTAGATCCAAAAACAGGATTAAACAAAGAAGTAACGGGTCACTTCTCGTTAAAACGATAAGCCCCCAGCTTAAATAAATGAAAAACAGGAAACAATTGGTTTCCTGTTTTTTTGTTGATTAAACATTTTAAAGATAATGCCTTAAGCTATTTTATATAATTTTTAAAAGATGTAACTTGCGAAGTCGAAATAAAAACAAGATGGAACAAAAAATATACACTCCCAAAAACAAGGTTCGTATCGTAACAGCAGCAGCTTTGTTTGACGGTCACGATGCAGCCATTAACATTATGCGTCGTATTATTCAATCTACCGGATGTGAGGTGATTCATTTAGGTCATGATAAATCGGTAGAAGATGTTGTAAACACAGCGATTCAGGAAGATGCGAATGCCATTGCTATGACATCGTATCAAGGAGGGCACAATGAATATTTCAAATATATGTACGACTTGCTTCAGGAAAAAGGAGCAGGGCATATCCGCATTGTCGGAGGTGGAGGTGGTGTAATTCTTCCGTCTGAAATCAAGGAATTAATGAATTACGGCATTACCCGTATCTATTCGCCGGATGATGGTCGTGAGTTAGGTTTGCAGGGAATGATCAATGATATGGTTGCGCAAGCTGATTACCCAACTTTAGATCTGGATTTACCGGCAGGAAAAGATCTTTATCAGTCACTGCAAGACAAAGATATTACCACGATTGCCCGTTTGATTTCATTAGCAGAAAACCGTGAAGAGGACTTTTTAAAGGTGTTCGATTACGATAAGGTTGAAGATAAATCGGCACCGGTTTTAGGAATTACTGGAACGGGTGGAGCCGGAAAATCATCGATGGTTGATGAAATCGTGCGTCGTTTTTTAATTGATTTCCCTGAAAAAACAATTGCTTTGGTTTCTGTTGATCCTTCTAAAAAGAAAACAGGCGGAGCTTTGTTGGGCGACCGTATCCGTATGAATTCTATCAATAATCCACGTGTTTATATGCGTTCGTTGGCTACACGTCAATCAAACCTGGCTTTGTCTAAATATGTAGAAGAAGCGATTCAGGTTTTAAAAGCAGCAAAATATGATTTGATTATTTTGGAAACGTCGGGAATCGGGCAGTCTGATACAGAAATATTGGATCATTCCGATGCTTCGTTATATATTATGACACCTGAATTTGGGGCGGCTACACAATTGGAAAAAATAGATATGTTGGATTTTGCTGATATTGTAGCAATCAACAAATTTGATAAGCGTGGAGCTTTAGATGCATTGCGTGATGTGAAAAAACAATATCAGCGTAATCATAATTTGTGGGATATAAATCCTGACGAAATGCCTGTCTTTGGAACCATTGCTTCGCAGTTTAATGATCCGGGAACGAATCAATTGTACAAATCGATCATTGATAAAATCGTTGAAAAAACAGGGGCAGATCTAAAATCGACGTTTGAAATTACAAAAGAAATGTCGGAAAAAATCTTTGTAATTCCACCAAGCAGAACCCGTTATTTATCAGAGATTGCTGAAAATAATCGTGGTTACGATCATAAGGTTCTTTCGCAAAAAGAAGTCGCTCAGAAATTATACGGAATTTTTAAAACCATTGAAACTATTTCTGGTAAAATCCCAGCTTTAACACAACACGGAATCGAAATTACGGGAGATCAAAACGTAGAATTATCTAAAGTTTTATTAGCTGAATTCGATAAGCTGAAACGTGATTTGGATCCATACAACTGGGAAGTGATTACAACTTGGGACGATAAAGTGAACAAATACAAAAATCCGGTTTATTCGTTCAAAGTTCGTGACAAAGAAATCAAAATTCAAACCCATACCGAATCGTTATCGCATTTGCAGATTCCTAAAATCGCTTTACCAAAGTATGAAGCCTGGGGCGATGTTTTACGTTGGGTTTTACAGGAAAATGTACCGGGAGAATTTCCGTTTACCGCCGGTTTGTATCCGTTTAAACGTGAAGGGGAAGACCCAACGCGTATGTTTGCCGGTGAAGGCGGACCAGAACGTACCAACCGCCGTTTCCATTATGTATCAAAAGGAATGCCTGCAAAACGCTTGTCAACCGCTTTTGATTCGGTAACTTTATACGGAAACGATCCGGGTCATCGTCCTGATATTTACGGAAAAATTGGAAACGCTGGGGTTTCGATTTGTTGTTTGGACGATGCGAAAAAATTGTATTCAGGTTTCGATTTATCACATCCTGCAACCTCAGTTTCAATGACAATTAATGGTCCTGCACCGATGCTTTTAGGTTTCTTTATGAATGCAGCGATTGACCAGAACTGTGAAAAATACATTAAAGAAAATGAATTAGAAGCAGAAGTTGAGTCAAAAATCAAAGCGATTTATGAAGATAATGGTTTAGAAAGACCTCGATACAACGGCGAATTGCCGGAAGGAAATGACGGTTTAGGATTGATGCTTTTGGGCGTTACAGGTGACCAGGTTTTGCCTGCTGATGTTTATGCCGAAATCAAGAAGAATACGCTGGCTCAAGTTCGTGGAACGGTACAGGCAGATATTTTAAAAGAAGATCAGGCACAAAATACCTGTATTTTCTCTACTGAATTTGCGTTGCGTTTAATGGGTGACGTTCAGGAATATTTCATTAATAAAAATGTGCGTAACTTTTATTCGGTTTCGATTTCCGGATATCATATTGCAGAAGCAGGAGCTAATCCGATTACACAATTAGCATTTACGCTGGCAAACGGTTTCACGTATGTGGAGTACTATTTGTCGCGCGGAATGGATATCAACGCATTTGGACCGAATTTATCGTTCTTTTTCTCAAACGGTATCGACCCGGAATATGCGGTAATTGGTCGTGTGGCACGTCGTATCTGGGCAAAAGCCTTAAAACAAAAATACGGAGCCAATGAACGTGCACAAATGTTGAAATACCACATTCAAACATCGGGTCGTTCATTGCACGCACAAGAGATTGATTTTAACGATATTCGTACTACGTTGCAGGCACTGTATGCGATTTACGATAACTGTAATTCGTTGCATACCAATGCTTACGATGAAGCGATTACTACGCCAACTGAAGAGTCGGTACGCAGAGCAATGGCAATTCAGTTGATTATCAATAAAGAATTAGGTTTAGCTAAAAATGAAAATCCTATTCAAGGTTCGTTTATTATTGAAGAATTAACAGACTTGGTTGAAGATGCCGTTTTACAGGAATTTGACCGTATTACCGAACGTGGTGGTGTTTTAGGAGCCATGGAAACTATGTACCAACGTTCAAAAATCCAGGAAGAATCATTGTATTACGAAACATTGAAACACAATGGTGATTTCCCGATTATTGGAGTGAATACCTTCTTAAGTTCAAAAGGATCACCAACAGTTGTTCCGAAAGAAGTCATTCGTGCAACCGAAGAAGAAAAAGAGTTCCAGATTAAAACAAAAGAAAATCTTCACAAGGCTAAGGCCGAAGAAGAGCAACAACAGCTGACACGTATTCAGGAAGTAGCCATCAATAACCAGAATATTTTTGAAGCTTTGATGGATGCTACCAAAGTTTGTTCTTTAGGACAAATTACCGAAGCTTTGTTTAAAGTAGGCGGGCAGTATCGAAGAAATATGTAGCTTTTTGATATTAAACATAAAAAATCCTGACATTCATTAGTTTGTCAGGATTTTTAGTTTTATTCCATTAGGTTCTCTTACTTTTCATTGCCGAAACTTTTTTAATGTTTTCATCTTTCAGCAGTTTTTGATATTCGTATGAAGCAGAATCAATCAGCTTTATTTTGCCTTCTTCGTTAAAATAAATGCCCCAACCATAATTTTTTGCTAAAGGCGAAGTCCTTAAGCATGGCTGACCTTTTGAAAAGAATTTCCTTTTTTCGGTAGCTGTTTCAGAAGCAGAAATATCGTTTCTTATGCTAAAAACTGTGAACAGAATTTCATCAGAAGTATATTGAAAAGGTTGTTTTGCCAATAAATCAAATTGATAATTGGCAATCGTCAATTTGTTTTTTTCCGGAGGAATGGTTCCACGTTCTGCCTTACAATCTTCTGCAACTGTAATTAATGTACTAAAATAATTGGTGGTATGTGTTTTCATCATTCGTATTTTTTATTCCGGCAATGCCCGCCATTTTTTTATGACTGATGTATATATCAACAGAAATATAAATCCGGTTGTTAATAAAATCCAACTTGTGGGTATGATATCCAGCCAATCCAGCAAAATAAAGCAATCGGAATAATTATAAATTTCAGTACAAGCATCTTTTTGGTGCATAGTGATGATGCCTAAAATCAAAAAAACGTAAGGTACAAAACCGAGAATACTCATATTAATTAAAATCCCCCGAAACAATTTTGAACCTGATTTAGGCATAAAAATGGGTATGCTTAAGATGACAAACCCTAATGCTAAAATGAAATATGAAGTAAAATATTCCACATTGTAGGAAGAAACGCTGAGTGAATACATCAAAGATATCAATCCCACCAATAGGCTTAAAACACCTGTGGTAATTCCTGTAAAAATAACCGTTCGCAGATTGGTTACCCTGAAACTGAAAATAAGAGCAGAAAGGATAAACGACATCCAGAGATAAATATGAATATTTTGTGATATAAAATCATAGTTTTTCACGGAATCAATATTTTCCAAAGTGTTTTTCAGCGTACCCGTTTCATAGAAATAATCAATATGATTTTTTTGGAAATAATTATGAGTAGTGTTTTTTGATACAATTCCAGCCATAGCACCTGCGGTTGCAGTTGCTTCCTCTACTTCATCTTCTATGTAGTATGATTTAGGATTCATATAAGAATTGGTATGAATAAACTGGTTTACTTCAAAATTATCAGGGCGATAAATGATTTTGAACCAATTTTCAGCGTTCAAATTAGTTTTGATTTTCAGTTGTTTTGAAATGTTCAGAAAGTCGTTTAATAGAGCTTTTATTTCTTCCGGATTTTTACGATCCAAAAGCTCAATAATCTGTTGATTGAGCTGTGCGTTACCTTCATTTCTATAATATGATTTGTATTCGGTATAATCATAAGAAATAGGTCGGTCAAAATCATTTCTTTCAGATAAAGTGTAGAACGGACGGGAAAAATTGTAATAGGATAATTCCGCACTTTTCACATATTCGGAAACATCAACCACTTCTTTACGGTAAAAATAAAAACACGTATCGTTTTTTATGTTGTAATGTACATAATCAATATTCTTTTTTTGTTCTTCTTCAGGATACAGAAATTCGTTGTACTCATTTTTCTGTGTAACTGCTTTTTGATACAACGAATAAAACTGATACACTTCGTTGCGTATCGCATAATGATTTTTGGAATAATCGATATAATCTGAGTTGGTTTCGCAATGCAAATCTTCAAAAATCTGCGGGTATTTACGTTGTGATAATTGATAGGATTGATAATCAGTGCTTAAGAAAGCATTGGCTTTATTGATAACCGTCACATTTTTAACCATCAAATCATCGGGATATTCTTTGGTTATGAACAGTTTAAACCCAAACATATAAGAGAAATAAAAACTGATTGAACAGAAAATGATGATGAAATAACACAAAAACTGTCCGAAAAGCTGAATACTGCTTATCGGGTAAAAATTCTTAAAAGCATTGTTTTTAAACATTGCCACTAACCAACCTGTCAGTATCAGCATCGAAATAATGATGTGTACCAGAATCATTCCCGATTTGAAATAATCGTTCGTAGCATATCCATAATGAAGTGTTTCCGGATTGATATGCGACACATAACCAATCAAGAAGAAAATGATATGAACCGGTAAACTGATTAAAAGCATCCAGACGATTTTGGTATTCCAGACGGTAGGATACCGTTCGATAAGATTTTTGTTTATTTTATTGATAAAGTTCATAAAAGTCGTTTTTAGTTTACAAAAAATCTGCGGGTAGAGGCGGAAATATCACGGATATAAGTCATAGGAACTCTGTTTTGCCCCAAAGTAAGAATGACATCGGAAAAGGCAGTTTCGCCAGAGAAATACAGCATATAAATTCCGCCGTTGAATGTGATTTTTTCTATTGCAAGTTCCGAAAATACATTAGTCAGTTCCTCTCGTGTGCTGTTGCTGTCCAATTCCAGAATCAGTGTTGGCTTTTCAGTTTCAGTTTCCGGTTTTGGTTCGTTGTATTTACCGTTTTTAAGGAAAATAACTTTGTTAGAGATTTTCTCAACTTCATAAAGCTGCTGCGAACTCAATATCAAAGCAATCGGATTATTGACTGAATTGGCAATGGATTTCAAATCTTCCAGAATGATTTGCTGTGCCAAAACGTCCAGATTTGCCAAAGGTTCGTCAAGCAATAATATTTCGGGTTTACGCAAAAGCGTTCTTGCCAGTTCAAAACGCATTTTGTAACCGGAAGATAATTCACTCCATTTCAAATGTTTGTAGTTCCATAAGCCTAAACGAGCGACCATCATCAACACGCGAAGCTCGATTTCTTCCGGTTTTTCGCCGTAATTGGAAAGTACAAAACGCAGGTTGTCCATCAGGCTTCCGTACCATTTTTCGGTGCGTTGCGGAATATAGACAAGTTTGGTTCTCAATTCGTAATCCGTTGGTTTTTTTGCAGCAAACGAATAATCCAATGTACCTGATGAATAATCGAGCTCTTTTGCAAGAATCCTTAATAAAGTAGTTTTTCCGTTCCCGTTTTCGCCCACCAATCCAAAAACTTCGCCTTTTTTCAGCGTTAGTGAAACCGGACCTAAAGTAAACTTTTGGTTTCCGTAGCTTTTGGTAATTTCTGTAGCTTTCAGCACATGCTCGTTGGTATGATGTTCTTTGACCTCAATATTTCTGATTTTTTTCAGTAAAGCAATGGATCGATGAATTAGTGTTTCTTCTTCGTTCGGGTGTTTCTCTTTCCAGTCGGTCAGTTCCACAGTCTCTTTGTAAACAGCCATATCTTGTGTATCCATAGCACAATCTAATAGCTTTCGGAATCCCAAAAACAGGTCTTTGTTTTCAAAAAAAGTGATTACTTCTTTTACGCGTTGTTGGTGTTTGCCCATATCAAGTGGTATTTTTTAGACAGATAAATATAGGGAAATAAAATAGTAACAAGAGTTTTTCTATCCAAAATTAAGAGTATACTTTCTTTTAAGTAGGTTGATTTATTCAATAGATGAATTTTTATGATGTGTTTTTTGATTACGATAAAGACTTTTATATGTATTGATAATTTAATACCTTTAACAGAAACTTCCTGCTATTATGAATACAGCTTCCAAAGCGTCAAAAGGTTTATCGCTGGCATTTTTTCTCAATCTGTTTTTTGCGATTATAGAACTGATAGGTGGTATTCTTACCAATTCCACTGCGATTATTGCTGATGCTTTTCACGATTTTATGGATGCCGTTGCAATTGGAATGGCAGTTTATATGGATAAGTTTTCACGAAAACCTAAATCGCCTTCATTTAGTTATGGCTATCGTCGATTTTCATTGTTGTCGGCAATTATAATGTCGGGCATTCTGCTTGCGGGGGCTGTTCTGATGATTGTCCACGCTGTTCAGTCGTTTAATTCCGTCAAAGAAGTGAATAGTATCGGGATGTTTGGTCTGGCGGTTTTGGGGATTGCAATCAATGGTTTTGCTTTCTTGAAAATTAAAAAAGGCGGGACGGCTACACATCATCACGCACATTCTCATCATTCCCATACAACAAGAGATGCCAACAGTACCGCCGTAATGTTACATTTGTTGGAAGATGTGTTAGGCTGGATCGCAGTTTTAGTTGGATCAATAATTATTTATTTTACCCGATGGTATTGGGTTGATGGAGTGCTTACCCTTGGAATTGCTTTATTTATTGGGTATAATGCTTTTAAAAATCTTTGGAAGACGTTTAAAGTTTTGTTACAGGCAGTTCCGGAAGGAATCGCTATTGAAACCATTCACAAAGAAATAGAAAACTTACCAGAAGTCACTGTTATTCGTGAATTGCTTATCTGGACGATGGACGGACAAAACCATATTGCCACGATGGAAATCGAAACCATAGAACTTAGTTCAACTGAACGTAAACATTTGATGAAGGAAATCAGGGAATTATTTGACCGTTATCACATTCATCAGGTTACGGTTCAGATGGATTAAGACGATAAAAAAAACTCTTTCAATGAATCTGAAAGAGTTTTTATCAAAAATTATTCTTTAACTTTAATTGTACAGCCAATTGCAACGGTTTCGGTTTGTTTTATGGGCTCATTTTTTAAAAGTGCATCAACGGCTGCTTCAACATATTTTTCCGAAACATCGTTCGCATCTTCATGATTGTTATCAATAGCACCAATGTATTTTACAATGTTTTTACCGTTTTCTTTTTGCAATACAAAAACGTGCGGTGTTTTAGTAGCTCCGTATTGCGGATAAATTTCCTGATTTTCATCTACCAAATAAGGAAACGTAAATCCTTTTTCCTGAGCACGTACTTTCATTAAATCAAAACTGTCTTCGGGTTGAACAGAAGCGTCGTTTGGATTAATGGCAATTACAGGATAGCCCAATTTTTTGTATTTTTTGTCTAAAGCCACAATTCGATCTTCATAAGCTTTTGCATAAGGGCAATGATTACAAGTGAAAATCACGATGAATCCTTTGGCATCCGAGTAATCAGATAAGGAATGCTGTTTGTCGTCGGTACCTGTCAATGAAAAGTCGGTTGCTTCATCGCCAATTTTATAACCGGTTTTTTCAACCACTTCTTCGGTAGTTGCAAGGGTATCGTTTGCTACATTTTCTTCCGTAATGGTCGTTTCTTTTTTACAAGCTGTAAGGGACAAAATTCCCGCGGCAATAAGGAACATCTTTTTCATAGGATTTAAAAATTTAGAGGTGTTTATGAATTAATTCTTTTAATTGTTCTTTTGTTAAAGTTCCTTCGGTGAAAGAAAGCTGTTTTCCGTTTTTATACAAAGCCGTTGCCGGTATGGCACCGCTCCAGCGTTCATTGACCAACGGAATCCATTGCATTTGCCGTTTGTTATCGCTCAAAAGATAAACATCCGTGGGAATATTATTTTTTTCGATAAAGGCTTTCACGTCGGTTTCCAAGGCACTCGATTTATCCAGACTGACTAAAATCATTTTAAAATTTGTGTTGTCTTTCAATTCATTATTCACTTCCATAAACTCCGGAAGCTCTTCTATACAAGGTTTGCACCACGTAGCCCAATAGTTGATTACATAAAGCTTGTCGTCGTTTTTAGTGAATTTTGCAAACAAATCGTTGTAATCGGTAATTAAAGCGATTTGTTGTCCGGATTCATCCGTTTCTGTTGATTCTTTTTTGGATTGACAGGAAAACAATACCAAAGCGAGAGACAATACTCCGCCAAAAACTAACTTTTTCATAGCTGAAAATTATAAAAAGTAAAGATAGGGAATTAAGGCTGGAGAATTTTTTGTTAATTTGTTAAAACTAAATTAAAACTGTTTATGAAGTCTGTTGTTTTCTTGGTAACACTTTTTTGTACATCATTACTTACTGCTCAAAATTTTTCTAAAGAATGGAAAGAAATTTATCAGTTGGAGAAGGAAGGGAGTTATAAAACACTTAAAACAAATGTGGATGCATTGTACAAGAAAGCACATCAATCTAAAAATGAAGCTGAAAAAGCGAAAGCCGTTTTGTTTCAAATGAAATTAGAAAATGTCTTAGAAGAAACAAATTATCAAAAAAAGGTTGACCGTCTGCAAAAAGAATTAGCAGATAGTAAAGGCATTTACAAAGAAGTTTATCGTTGGTATTATATCAAAACGATACTGTCGGCTTACGATTCAAAACAAAGTTATTGGAGAAGGAATTCTTTAGTAACAGCTACAACAGCAGAACTTCCAAAGGATATTGATTTATGGTCTAAAGAACAGTATCAGCAAGTGGTTTTGGAAGAAGCAGAATTACTGTTTAAAGAGGAATCGTTATTGAAACAAACTAAAGTTTCAGCGATCAAAGATTTGATTGATTATGATTATATTGATAACAATCTGAATCAATCGGTGTATGAATTTTTTGCGATAAATTTCATTAATGATTACGCTTACAATTCTTATTTAGTGCGTCCCCTTCAAGAAGAATTCAATAGTTTTGATGCATCATTTTCTCAGCAGAAAATCGTTTTCCCACCCAAATCAGATGATTTAAAAAGCGAATTGGGTAAAAAGGCTATTGAATTGTTTCAAAAGTTGGAACAACACTATATTGCCACCAATCAAAACAAAGCATTGGACAAAATCCGATACCTGCGTTTTGAAAAATTTGCTGATGACCAATCTGCAGAAGGAACAGCTTTTCAGGATTTAGGAAAAAATCTATCGACCAACTTTTATAAAAATCGGTGGTATGCTGATTATGCGATTAAATTGAGCAAAGAAGCTAATAAAACCGACAAGAAAGATTATTATGAACGCTCTTTAAAAGCCATTGCAGAAGTTAAGAAAAATAAACACGAAAACGATCAGTTAGAAAATGTACAGCTTTTAGAAAACGACATCAAGCAAAAAGAATTTTCGGTTTCGTTAAAGAAAGAGGTTTATGAAGGAGAACCTGCGAAATACCGGATTGATTACAAAAATATTGACAGTGTGCATTTAGCATATTACGATTTTTCTAAACACGCGGTTTTAAATGACAGTGTTTATCAGTTGGTTGTTAAAAATCAGCAACCGCTTAAAATTATTTCACACGTTTTACCAAAAGATTTACCTTACTTTCAAACATCAACAGAAATTTTAGGAGCTCAATTTCCTTTAGGAACGTATTTGTTAGTGGCTTATTCGGAAACGAAAGACTTGGAAAGTTTTCATTATCAAAGAATAAACACGTTTCAAACAACAAATGTTTCGATTTTCACAAAGAATATCGACAATGAAACTTCTGCTTTATATGTGGTACATCCAAAAACAGGAAAACCTTATGAAAAAGTAGTGGTTCGATTCAAAAACAAAAGTTTTGTAACCGATGAATTGGGTAAAATAATTGTTCCCAACAAAACAGAATATGGAACTGACAATACCGTTGCGGTATATTTGAAAAACGAAACCTACAAAACCAATCTGTATGTAGATAGTTATGGGCAATATATATCGATTCAAAATGTAAAGCGGGAAGCAAAAATTGATTTGTTTACCGACAGAACCATCTATCGTCCGGGACAGGAAGTACATTTTAAAGGGATTTTGTACCTAAAAGAAAAACAAGGAAACAGCGTTTTGGTAAACAAATCTTTTCAAGCAATTCTGGAAGATGATAACGGAGATGAAATCAATAAAATTACGTTAACAACTAATGAATTAGGTGGTTTTAGCGGAACTTTTTTACTTCCCAAATCTATTGCAACAGGAGAATTTTCTATTTCTATAGAGGAATTAGATGAATACGCAGATGAAAATGAAGAGCAATTTTGGAAAGATATTTTATTTCCCGATGAAACATTTGATTATCGAGTAGAAGAATACAAACGCCCGACGTTTGATGTAGAATTAGAAGCTATCAAATACAATGTATATTTTGACGAAAAAGTAACCATAAAAGGAAAAGCCAACAGTTTGGCAGGCGGTGCAATTGCCAATGCAAAGGTGAAGTTGAGAATTAACAGTTCGTATTACGATAACGAAACCTATCAATCAAAAAAAATAATTGATATTCAAGAAGAATTATTAACTAATGAGCAAGGTGCTTTTGAATATACGTTTACTATTCCATCGGATTCAATTGGAAACATATTGAAAGAGAAAATAATAACAAATTACGTTAATTATTTTATTGAAGTAACCGACACGGCGGGAGAAGTTCGTGAATACGATCGCCGTTTCACAGTTGCAAATACCAACCATAGATTAAGCATTTATAAATATAATACAGCAAAAACAGATGAACCTTTGAATGTTTCAATTAAATCGTTTACACACAATAACGAATTTTCGCCGGTAACCGGAACAGTGAAAATTTATCAAACCTTACCTAATTCAACATTTTATGGCAATCGTCCGTGGAGTTTGCCTGAATTAACGTCGATAGATGAAACGACATTCAGAAAATTATTTCCGTATGAAACGTATACTGAAAAAGATAATGAACCTTTAGAACGAAAATTGGTTTACGAAGGCACTTATACCACTCAAAAAGATAAAGATTTTGAATTAGATATTAAAAATTGGAAAACAGGAGCTTATCAATTAGCGTTTGAAATTTTAGACGAAAAATCAGGTTTGTCTGTTAAATCTTCTACGAATTTTGATATTAAAAATGCAGAAGAAAAATTAGCGACAAACAAAAACGTTGCGGTTACAAATCATTCCAAATCAAACAAAAACCAACTGATTTTAGAAACCAACAGTTTGTATGATAATGTTTGGTTGTATGTAGAATATTTTGACCGTGACGCCACGGTTCAATCGAAACAGTTTTTGGTTAAAAAAGGTTCGCAATTAATTAAAATTCCGTTAGCAAACAGCACCGAAAATGAAACCATTTCGTACAATTGGTTTTTTATGAAAGAGCAACAATTGTATTCAGATAAAGGAAGTTATACCATTGAGCAAGAGAAAAAAGAAGACGAAAAATGGTTGGTAGAATGGCAATCGTGGAACGATAAATTAAATCCTGCACAACAATACCAATGGAAATTGTTGCTAAAAAATGCCAAAACCAACAAAGCGTTTCAAGGCGAGTTTTTAGCCTCTATGTACGATGCTTCTTTAGATTTACTAATTGATGAATGGGATAGAGATGAAAAATCTTGGATCACAAATTCTCAAAAACTGAATGATTATACTTACGTAAGCTTTTCATCACCAGAAAAGAAAGATATGATACAGCATAATTATTTATACGGTTCAGATTTTGGTGCGTCTAATATCCATTTTTATTGGAATACGTGGAATTATTTTGGGTATAATTTTAGCAACAGAACAAATTACACCGATTATTACAGTCAACTTCCCGTAGATATCCTAAATAATACAGCTGATTTTTATCAAATTGAAGTGCGTGATGAAAAAACCGAAGCATTTATCTCCAATGCGATGATTTTTAATTTCAAAAACGCTAATCAAACAACAACCAACGAAGACGGTTTTGCAAAAGTTTTGGGAGAGAAATCACAGTTAATTGGTGTGGTAGCATTAGGTTATGAAGAACAACGATTGGAATTGAAAAAAGGACTAACGGTAATTCATTTGCACCCAAAAGAGGGCGGGATTTCAGAAATTTCTTATAACAGATTAAATGAACAGATTAAAATATTTGATAGAATTTATAAGTATTATATAGAAAGAGTTGAAGGCTTTTCTGATATTTTAGATGATGAAAAAATATTTACCAATAAAGTCTTACAGTATGATAAATCAATAGAAGTAGATGTTACAATACCAGAACAAATCATCAGCGATGGTGTTATAAAAGAAATAACGGGTATTGTACGTACTCAAGATGGGGAACCTATTCCGGGAGCAACTGTTATGAAATTAGGTAGTAATATTGAATCTGATACTGATGATAATGGAATATATAGATTTAAGGCTTCTAATGGAGATCTAATTCAAGCAACATACGAAGGATTTAAATCAGAACGAAGATATGTTCAAGATTCTAATGTGTTGAATTTTATTTTAATAGAAGATGAGAGTGGTGTTCTGAATGATATAGTTGTTGATACTTACAGAACTGTTTCTAAATCGCAAAGTGCAGTAGCTGCATCAACAACAACTTCAACAACAACATACGGAGTGCAAAGTGTTGAAGATGCTCACAAAGAAATTCCGTTACGCAAAAATCTAAACGAAACCGCATTTTTCTATCCGCATTTGCAAACCAATGATAAGGGAGAAATTGTGATTGATTTTACCGCACCCGAAGCTTTAACGCAATGGAAATTCAGAGGTTTGGCACACAACAAATCCACAGATTATATTTATATAGAAACGTTGAGCAGAACCCAAAAAGACGTAATGATTCAGCCCAATATGCCTCGTTTTGTCAGGGAAATTGATGAAATAGTGTTGAAAGCCCGTGTGAGCAATACCACGGCTCAACCGCTAAATGCCACGGCTATGTTGCGTTTGTTCAATACCATTACGGGCGAAGATTTATCCGCCCAAATCATTAAAACGGAAGCTTTGGTTCCGGTTATAATTGAAGGATTAAGTGCGAATACGGTCAGCTGGACGGTACAGATTCCTAAAAATATTGAAGGTTTACAGTATCGTATTTCGGTGCAATCGGGCAATTTTACGGATGGAGAAGAAAGTGTAATTCCGGTTTTGAGCAATCGTCAGTTGGTTACGGAAACGGTTCCGATTTGGCAATTGGCTAATGAAAACAAAACCTATCAATTAACAAATTTGTTAGAAAATGCTTCTGCTACTTTGGAAAATCATCAGCTGCGTATTGATGTTTCCAACAATGCCACTTGGTTAATGATGCAATCGTTATCATATTTGTTGGATTATCCGCATCAATGTTCGGAACAGTTGTTTGCCAGATATTTTGCCAATGTCATTGCATCAAATGTTTTGGAAAACAATCCGTCGATTCAGCAATTAGTCAAAGAATGGAAAGAAAACCCGAAATCTAAATTGGAAGAGAACGAAGAACTGAAAGAAATTTTGTTGCAGGAAACACCTTGGATGAAAGATTTAGTTTCGGACGAAGAACAAAAAGCACAATTTGCTCATTATTTCGATGTGAACAGATTAGACGATGAAGCCCAAAAAATAGAAGATTTATTGACAGAACGTCAAATGCCGTCGGGAGCTTTGCCTTGGTTTTCGGGTGGAAATGAAAATCCGTACATTACCGCACATATTTTGGTAACGATTGCACAGTTGAAAAATTTAGGTATTCGCAATCCGTTTTTAAACAACACCGAAGGTTTCATCAACAAAGCCCATCGCTATTTAGATGTTCAGTTTGAAAAGAAATTTCAAAACAAACAAGAACTTTCGTTTTCAGAAGTGATTGATTATGCTTTTGTGAAAAGTTATTACAAAGATTCGTTTGCGGTTTCCAAAGAAAATCAGGCGAGAATTGACCGAAGATTAGAAGCATTGAAAAAAGATTGGGTTAAATTGCCTTTGTACGATAAAGCCCGATTAATTTTGGTTTTACATCGAAAAGACGAAAGTAATTGGGCGAAAAAAATCATCAATCAATTAGAAGAAAGTTCGGTTATTGATGAAACCTACGGAATGTATTGGAAAGAAAATTTAAGTGAAAATTACTACTATTACAATGCTGCGGAAGTTCAGGCATTAATTATCGAAGCTTACAAAGAAACGGAAATGCCACAGGAAAAAATCCAACGTTTAAATGTCTGGTTGTTGAGTCAAAAACTGCAAACTGATTGGGGAACTACCAAAGCGACCACACAGTCACTGTACGCACTTATATTAGGTCAGCAAGATGTGAATTTGGAACAAGGAAGCATTCAGATTCAGGCAGGAAATGAGAAGATTAATATAAGCAAAGCAACCGAAACCGAACAACAAATCGGAAATTATTCGTATCGTTGGACAGGCGAAGAAGTAAAACCATCGATGGGAAAAATTGAAGTAAAAAATACGACCTCACAACCTGTTTTTGGTGGTGTTTATTGGCAATATTTTGAAGATATGAGTACAATCAAAAACTCTCAGGATGGTTTGTTAAACATTTCCCGAAATTATTATATCGAAAACAAAGAAGGTAAATGGGATTTGGTAACTGCAGAAACCAAACTGATTTTAGGACAAAAAGTAAAAGTAAGAATAGAAATAGAAGCCACTCGTGATATGAGTTTTGTGCATATTAAAGACGTACGTCCTGCTACATTTGAACCGGTTGATGTATTGTCGGGCTATCATTACAAAAATGGATTAGGATATTATCAATCTACCCGCGATGCTGCCACGCATTTCTTTGTAGATATGTTAACCAAAGGGAAATACGTTTTGGAATATGAAGTACGTTTAAACAACATCGGAACCTTTACAAGCGGTATTTCTACCATCCAAAGTATGTATGCACCGGAACATTCGGGACACAGCGACGGAACGATTGTTAAAGTTAAGGAGTAATTCAATAAAAAGGCTGTCCCCAAAAAAGGACAGCCTTTAAAATTTGATTGAACACGTTTTTATTCCAAAGGATTTACATCATCTGCAATAGGGAATTCTTGTCCGGTATTGCCAATAACTTTGTTTAACTCAAATTTTGCAGTATCGCTCATGGAAGAACCACCGGCAAGTTTGGCCTTGTCTAACAGGTCAAGAGCCAGTTTTTCTTCTTCGCGTTGCTCCGCAACAAGCCATTGCATAAAGTTCCACGTTGCCCAATCTTCTTCTTCCATACTCATTTTTACTATTTTGTAAATTGCCGTGGTGTTTTCTATTTCCTGATTTAAAACACTTTCAAAGCATTCAATTACAGAATTTGGTTTTGGTCCGGGCTTGTTAATAGCATCAATACTCACGGTTCCGCCACGTTCCTGGATATATTCAATAATTTTGGCCATGTGAATGCGTTCTTCCTGAGAATGCTTCATCATAAAGTTCTTAACTCCGTCTAAATGGTTTTCATCGGCCCAACAAGCAAGCATTAGGTACATTTGAGCTGAGTAAGCTTCTAAAGTAACCTGATCATTCAAAGCTTTTTCTAATTCTTTTGATATTCTAACTTTGTCCATAGCAATAAATATTAAGTTTATTACTTTAAAGTTACATATCTTAAAATGAAATGTTTATCAAAAGGTTGATAAAAGCTTTCTAATGAGGTTAATATAAAATCATTTTAAATTAAAAAGGCTATTGATTTTGTCCTGTACGCAGAAAAATTAAGTTCTAAATAAGAGAAAATAGAGAATTATATGATTAAAAATAGTAGCTAATAGGCAATAAGCAAAAAATCCCGAATAAAAAGATTCAGGATTTTGTACTCAAGGCGGGACTTGAACCCGCACGAACATTACTGTTCACTGGATTTTAAGTCCAGCGTGTCTACCAATTCCACCACTCGAGCGATTATTGTATAGAGCGAAAAACGGGGTTCGAACCCGCGACCTCAACCTTGGCAAGGTTGCGCTCTACCAACTGAGCTATTTTCGCAAAGTTAAAAAAAACGTTAGTACTCAAGGCGGGACTTGAACCCGCACGAACATTACTGTTCACTGGATTTTAAGTCCAGCGTGTCTACCAATTCCACCACTCGAGCAAATTGTAATAACGTTGAGCGAAAAACGGGGTTCGAACCCGCGACCTCAACCTTGGCAAGGTTGCGCTCTACCAACTGAGCTATTTTCGCGTTTTTATTTTAAAGAACATAAATGCAAATTTAATAAGAATTTTATTATTTGCAAAAAGTACTCAAGGCGGGACTTGAACCCGCACGAACATTACTGTTCACTGGATTTTAAGTCCAGCGTGTCTACCAATTCCACCACTCGAGCAAAGAACTATCAATGTCACGGCTTGTAAGCCTTATTGCGTGTGCAAATATAAAATGATTATTTTATTTTACAAGGATTTTACGAAACTAATTTTTAATTATTTTTTAAACTTTTGATATTGTTTACAATAGCTGTTAATCATTTATTATGTTTAGCTTTTTGTTTAGTCTAAAAAAGAAAAGCATCGCTTGTACGATGCCTTTTTCTTAACGAATTGGTCTGTTTAAAACCAAATCTATATATAAATTTACCTTGTTCTTTAATTGTTTTCTGTGAACTACAAAATCAAGGAAACCATGCTCTAATAAAAATTCTGATGTTTGGAAACCTTCCGGTAAATCTTTACCTGTGGTGTCTTTAACGATGCGCGGTCCGGCAAAGCCAATTAAAGCTCCCGGCTCTGCAATATTAATATCTCCTAACATAGCGTATGAAGCTGTTGTTCCTCCTGTGGTTGGATCTGTACATAAAGAGATATACGGAATTTTAGCATCTGCCAGCTGTGCCAATTTTGCCGATGTTTTTGCCATTTGCATTAATGAATAAGCAGCTTCCATCATACGGGCACCTCCTGATTTTGAAATCATCATAAACGGAATATTGTGCTTGATGGAATGGTCAATTCCACGGGCAATTTTTTCACCTACTACCGATCCCATTGATCCGCCTATAAAAGCAAAATCCATACAGGCAACAACTAAATCGGTCCCTTTTGATTTACCAACGGCAACGCGTACGGCATCTTTTAATTTGGTTTTATCTTTTGCTTCTTTTAAACGATCGCTGTATTTTTTGGTATCAACAAACTTTAAAGGATCTTTTGATGTAATAGAACCAAATAATTCTTTGAATTTGTTGTCGTCAAATAAGATTTCGAAATATTCTTTACTACCAATTCGTACGTGGTAATCGTCTTCAGGTGAAATCCACAAATTTTTTGCTAATTCTTCAGATTCAACGATTTTTCCTGTTGGCGATTTATACCATAAACCTTTCGGTATGTCTTTCTTATCTTCGGTAGGTGTTGTAATACCTTTTTCTTTTCTTTTAAACCAAGCCATGTTATTATTTTGTTTAGGGTTTCAGGATTTGTTCTAAACGATTTAAAACAAATAGAACTTGAAACAAATTATTATAATGTATTTATGTTGTTAAGATCAGCAAAAGCTTGCTCTAAACGCTTGTTAAATGTTAATTCAGCCTCACGCATCCATTTACGCGGATCGTAATATTTTTTATTTGGTACATCTGCACCTTCCGGATTTCCGATTTGTGTCATTAAATACTCTTTTTTAGACAGTATATAATCGCGGGCGCCTTCGGTAAACGCAAATTGTAAATCGGTATCGATGTTCATTTTGATGACTCCGTAAGAGATCGCTTCGCGGATTTCTTCTAATGTAGATCCGGAACCACCGTGGAATACAAAATCAACAGGATTGTTTTTTGTATTGAATTTTTGCTGAACGTATTTTTGAGAATTATCTAAAATTTTAGGCGTTAATTTTACATTACCGGGTTTATACACTCCGTGAACGTTTCCAAAAGCAGCTGCAATGGTAAAACGAGGAGAAACTTTCATTAATTCTTCATAAGCATAAGCAACTTCTTCGGGTTGTGTGTATAATTTAGAAGAATCAACGCCGGTGTTATCAACGCCGTCTTCTTCGCCACCTGTAATTCCTAATTCTATTTCTAAAGTCATTCCCATTTTGCTCATACGCTCAAGGTATTTTTTAGAGATTTCGATATTTTCTTCGATTGGTTCTTCTGACAAATCAATCATGTGCGATGAAAATAAAGGTTTACCGGTTTCTGCATAAAATTTCTCGCTGGCATCCAATAAACCGTCAATCCAAGGTAATAATTTTTTTGCGCAATGGTCGGTATGTAAAATTACGGTAGCACCGTATAATTCTGCCAGCTCGTGAATTTGCTTTGCACCTGCAATAGAACCTGCAATAGCCGCACGTTCATTTTCGTTGCTTAAACCTTTACCCGCCATAAATAATCCGCCACCGTTAGAGAATTGAATGATAACAGGCGAATTTAATTTTGCAGCTGTTTCTAAGACACCGTTAATGGTGCTTGACGAAGTTACGTTTACTGCCGGTAAGGCAAATCCTTTTTCTTTTGCGTAATTGAATATTTCTTGAACCTGATCGCCGGTTGCAACACCCGGCTTAATATTATGTGCCATATTTTTTATGTTGTGCGTTTTAATTTGAAAAATGTTGAATATACAAAAGTAGTAATTTTATTAAAACGGATAATTAATTCCGACATTTAAAACGGTTTTACTCAAATTCCATTCTTTAAACCATTGTTTATTTGATTCATTGGCAGGATTATAGGTTTTAAAACCGGCATCTAACCGAATGACAAAAAAATTGAAATCGTACCGAACACCCAAACCTGTTCCCAAAGCAATATCCTGAAGAGATTTAATGCCGTTAAACGTCATTTTTTCATCGGTCTCATTATCTAAAGTATTCCAGATGTTTCCTGCATCGGCAAAAATAGCCATGTTCCAGGGACCGGTAACATTGAAACGATATTCTGCATTAAATGCTAATTTCATGTTGGCCTCGTTAAAATCGTTGATACCACCACTGCGTCCAGGACCCAGGCGGTAAGATTGCCACGCACGGTTATCGTTTGATCCGCCTGCAAAATAACTTCGTGAAAACGGAATATTGTCACTGTTTCCGTACGGAATGGCAATGCCGCCAAAGGCACGTAACGCCAACACGTTTTTATTTCCTAAGTCGAAATATTTCACAAAATCTACTTCGCCTTTAATGTATTGTGAATAGGCAACATCTAAAACGGTTCGTTTATCATTATCGCTTAACTTGCTGTTAGATTTTGCCAAAGCATTTAAAACATTTCCTGCCGATTCTATTTTGGTACGGAATGTAAAAAAATCCTGATCTTTGATATTAAAACGGTTAGAATACGTATAAACAATGTTACTTGCTAAAATAAGGTTGTTTTCTGTTAACCGCTGTTTACGTTCAGAAATACTGCGAACGGATTGATAGTTCGGACTGTTTTGTGCAATGTCCGTATTTCCGTTTAATACATCTGAAATAAACGCATCGGCACCTCCTGCAGCAATTGTCAGATTTCCGTTTTCATCAAAATAATCCGGATTGGTATTGGTTTGATCAGCAAGGTCGTTCAGGTTATTATAAGACGAGCGATATACATTAAAGTAATTTCCCGGATTCATGTTACGAACAAATTGTAAATTAAAAACATCTAAGCTTAAAGTGTTTCGCCTTTTATAAGACCATGAATAGCTGTAAATTCCCGTAAGGTTTTGTTTGTCTAAACCAATGTTTTGCTGATTGAAAAAACCTACGCTTAATGTAGTATTAGGAAACGATGTACGATCTACCAGCCTGTCAATGATATTTGGAAAGAACAAAAAGCGTGGAAAGGTCAGTTTTACATCGGCTCCATATTCTAAAATATCAAAAAAGGTGTTTTTATTGTTTCTGTATTTTGCTGATGACGAACCAATATTTCCACGGATGCTTACGTTTAAAACTTCGGCTCCTCTGAATACATTGTTAAACAGATACCCTAAACTACCTTCGATACCAAAATCCTGAATGTTTGAATGCGTGGCATCTATAGAAGGTGTAAACATAGCTCGTGGTTTGGGGTTTAAAGTAATGTTTGCTATCAGGGTTTTGCCTAAACTATCGCGTGTATCGGGTACATACTCAATAGATGGATATCTGAACACCTTTAAATTGCTTAACGAACGTGAAGTGATAGAACGACGCATATCAGAGAAATATCCGTCTTTATCGATAAAAATAGCGTTGCTTAGCACTTTAGGTTTGTAATTTAATTTGCCTTTGCTGTAAATATTAATGTTTTTATATTGAACAGAATCGGTAATCACGGAAGCATCTGAAGAGGTGTTGCTTGTAAAAACATTAACCTGACTGACTTTGTACAGTTTAAAAGGTTCTGTTCTTAAAGTATCGCCTTCTTTAATGTTTTTGTTTTCGATATTTAACAAAATATCAGCCGTGTGATTGTTTTTTAAGGTATCTAATTCGTAATTAATATACGTTTTTTGAAAATCGTAAGCACCATTGTTTCTAAAGAATGACGTAATTCGGTCACGTTCCTCGTCTAATTTGGCAGCGTTGTATTGTTCACCTTTTTTAATAATGCTTGTCCGTCTGTTGGTTTTATATAAGGAATCTAATTCGGGCGAACGAACAACTACCGAAATACTGTCATACGCATAAGGATTTCCTGTAGTGATTTTGTATAAGGATTTTACCTTTTTAGGTTGCAGGCTATCTAATTCAAACAAGACTTTGGTATTGAAATATCCTTGGTTAAAATAATGATTCCTTAATTTGGTTACCGATTTACTGGTACGCTCTTTATCGTAAATCACAGGAGCTTCGCCTAAATTTTTAAGCGTTCTTCCCAAACCTGAAACAAAAAAAGATGTCCCCAAGCGATCTACTTGTTTTGCTGATAGAAGATTGGTTAAAAACCGTTCGTTTTTTGGATGTTTATCTAACCAAGCCTGATAGCTTGAATCGGGGTTTACCTTTGCCATATTATACAAGTGCAAACGCAGGCGGTAGCCCAGAACATTGCTGTTGGGCTGTTGATACAATTGTGTCGTAATGGTTTCGCTGTTTTCTGTTTTGCCATTAACCAGAATTTTATTTTCCATTAACAAACGCTCGTCAACAGGAACCCTCTTTGTTAAAGAACATGCTAAAAAAATGCTGGAAATTACAGTAATAAATACTACTTTTGATAAATTATTTTTCAAAGTCATAACAGTTTCAACCGGTAAAATTACAATTTTTTACGAATGCTTACTAAAAACCAAATCAAATATATAACGCAGTTAAAGCAAAAAAAATATCGCGATTTAAATAAAATTTTTATTGCCGAAGGATTTAAAGTGATTAAAGAGCTGTTAAATTCTAATTTTAAGCTTGAGCAGATTTACACTACCCAACAATTGAAATTTGATGTTTCGAGTGCATTTATAACTGAAATTTCAGATGTTGAATTAAAAAAAATCTCCCTTTTAACCACTCCGAATGAATGTTTGGCATTGTTTAAAACGAAAGACGTTAATCAGCCGTCAAAAATTGGTTTAAAAGTTGCTTTAGACGATGTGCGTGACCCGGGGAATTTGGGAACCATCATCAGATTATGCGATTGGTTCGGCATTACTGATTTAATCTGCAGCGAAGAAACGGTTGATGTTTATAATCCAAAAGTGGTGCAGGCTACCATGGGATCGTTAACACGTGTAAATGTTTTTTATACCGATTTACCGAAATATTTAAGAAAATACGAATTGCCTATTTTAGGAACTTTTATGGATGGCGAAAATATTTACAAACAGCAATTGCCTAACGAGGGAATTATTGTGATGGGCAACGAAGCAAACGGAATATCAAAGGAAATAGAACATTTGGTCACACAAAAAATAGCCATTCCGCGTTTTGGTGCATTACAACAAACCGAAAGCTTGAATGTTGCCACCGCCACCGCCATTATTTTGAGTGAGTTTAAGAGGGTATAATCAAGAAATTTTTAATTGGGTATCTTGTTACTTCTTTTCAACGATAAAATCTTCTTTCTCGTTTTTTCCTAAATGAAAATGAAAAACCTCTCCAAATCCGACAGGAATTTTAAACGCATTGCGTAACGGAATTTCTAATAAATACGCCCAAGTACTACGAATGATGCCTCCGTGGGTTACAATCAAAACTTTTTTATAATCTTTTGTTCTTAATTCCTCTAAAAACGAAGTACATCTATGGTATAATCCTTCAAAATTTTCTCCGTTTGGTGTGGAAATCGAAACAAAATCATCGTACCAAGGTTGAATTTCATCTGTAGGAATGTCGTTCCAAGTTTTCATTTCCCAATCACCAAAGTGCATTTCTTTTAATCGATCATCAAAAATAATTTCGGAAGAAAATGGCTCTGCTAATGTTTTACATCGTTGTAATGGACTGCTGAAAACCTGATCAAAATCGTTTGGTAACTGACTTTTTAAAACAGCTAATTCCTCCTGAAAAGAATCTGCCAAAGCAACATCCGTTTGTCCATAGCAAATTCCTTTTTCAACTGCCACACGGGTATGACGAATTATATAAATTTCCATAAAATAATAAAACCTAAATAAACCAACACTTCGGTAACTTGCTGAACGGTTCCTAAACAATCGCCTGTGTAACCGCCAATATGCTTGTTAAAATACCAACCTAAATACCCTTTTCCTAAATAAGCAAAAGGCAAAACGAGTAGCATCCAAAAAGAATCAAACCATAAAAACGGAAGTAATGTAAAAATTAATCCTACAAGCAATGATTTTTTAGGCAAGGCTTTATTGGCTAAAGGTTTCGATTTGCTTTGATCGATATCGGTAACATATTCATGTGTATGAATCATTAATCCAGAAAAATAACGACTGCTACTATGTGCAATTAACAGTACGATTAAAAAATCAAGTATTGAAGTTTCAGCCAAATGTTTCATGCTTAGAAATTTTAGTAAGAACAACAATATAATTCCTACTACTCCGTAAGCTCCCACACGACTATCTTTCATAATCGTTAAGATTTTTTCTTTTCCGTACCCGCCACCAAAACTATCGCATACATCGGTTAATCCGTCTTCATGAAACGCACCTGTTAATAAAACGCTGGCAATCATCATTAAAACCAAAGAAACATCAATAGGTAAAACAAATTGCAACAGATAAAACACTAGTGCATTAAACAGACCGACGACGATACCAACCAACGGATAGTACTTTTGCGATTGGTTCATGATTTCCGATGAATAATCTAACCGAAACGGAATAGGAATGCGTGTGAAAAACATTAATGCGGTTAGAAAATACGTAATTTCTTTTTTGATCATAGTCTATTTATTAGAAACACCAGCCGATTCAAAGCTCGCCATTTCATTAAAAAAGTTTACCGCACTTTGAATAATTGGGTAGGCAAGAGCACAACCAGTTCCTTCGCCTACACGTAAATTCAAATCCAACAAAGCTTTTTGATTCATAGATTCTAAAAAGGCACGATGTCCGCTTTCATCCGAAACATGACAGAAAATAGCTCGATCTAAAATGGTTGGTTCAATCGCTTTCGCAATAGCAAATGCAGCAGTAGCTATAAATCCATCAACCATAATCAACATATTGTTTTTATGAGCTTGCAGCATGGCACCACACATTTGTGCCACTTCAAAACCACCAAACGTTTGCATAATTTCCAAAGGATCAGTAATTGTTCCGTGAAAATCCATGACTTGTTTTAAAATGTTGGTTTTGTGTAGTAGTTGTTCATCGGTCATTCCGGTTCCGCGACCGACACATTCTTCCATAGGTTTTTGTAAAAGTGATGCCATAATTAACGATGCGGATGAGGTATTGCCAATGCCCATTTCGCCAAAACCAATAATGTTTGAACCTTTTTCAAACACTTGATCTACAATTTTGGTACTTTCTGAAAAACAAAAATCCAATTGTTCTTTGGTCATGGCTTTTTCCCGCAACGCACTTTTTGTACCGTAACCAGTTTTGACTTTTATTAATTCAGGATGATCTTCAAAATCGAAATTTACACCGGAATCAACAATTTTAATAGCGATATTGTTTTGTTTGCAAAACACGTTGATCGCCGCACCGCCTTGTAGAAAGTTCATCACCATTTGAAAGGTAACTTCAGGCGGATACGCACTAACGCCGTCTTGAGCCAAGCCGTGGTCGGCAGCAAATACAATTTGTGTGGGATTTTTTAATTGTGGTGTTAAGGTTTTTTGAACTTTAGCTATTTTGAAAGCCAGTTGTTCCAGATAACCCAATGCACCTAAGGGTTTGGTTTTTAAATCGATTTTTTGCTGAATTTGTTCTTCGAATGTCATACTTTGGAAAAAATAATCGCGACAGAAGAATAGGAGTGAAGTGCAGACACAAGTCAAACCATAGCTTCAATCGCGAAAGCTTGTTGATAAATAAAACAATACAACGACCTGACTTAGATGTTAATCTTCACAGTTGCGCGACAGTTCAAGAGTTTCACTTGATTCCTTGTATAGGGGCAAAGATAGGGTTTTATTTTAGATGTGGGAACTTTCTGTTATACTGAATTCGTTTAACTACGTTGAGTCTTCGATTTCAGCATCTCACATGCTTTTTATTCTCAAAAATTAAAGATGCGACCCTGAAACAAGTTCAGGGTGACAAAGAATATGTTCCATCTGTGTCGTGCTGAACTTGTTTCAGCATCTCACCAGTAGCTAAAATAACTTTAGGGTTTCTAAGTTAGGATTAACTGATTTTATCAAATTTAGCTTCCATTCTCTTTTCCAGTTTTTTAGCTTTTTTTCTCTTGAAATAGCTTGGGTAATGTCATTGAAAGTTTCAAAATATATCAAATCTGTAAGATTGTATTTTGAAGTAAATGTAGAACCAATGTGATTATGATGTTGTGAAATTCTTATGTTTAAATCGTTAGTTACACCAATATAAAATGATGTTCTATATTTATTAGTAACGATATAAACAAAGTATTCCTTCATAATTATTTATTGTGATGAGACCCTGAACTGAATTCAGGGTGACAAAGAATATGTCCAATCTATGTCATGCTGAACTTGTTTCAGCATCTCATAAGTTTATCAATTTTTTATTTATGTACATATTATGTGATGAGACTCTGAACTGAATTCAGGGTGACAAACATTGTGTTCAATCTATATTCATGCTGAACTAGTAGCCGAAGTACAGCATCTCATAGTTAATGATTTTGTTTATAATGCGACCCTGAATCAAGTTCAGGGAGACAAGGTTTGTTCTAATTTCTCAATACTACTATCTCACTAGTAATAAAACTACTTGACCAACTCCTCATACAACTTATCAAACGTAGCGTTTAAATCGGTTGAAAAACCAGGATGTGGTCTTGATGATTGAATACTTGAACTTTTCACAGCGGTAATCCAACGAAATTTCTCATCAGCTTCCATTTGTGCAATCGGTCCGCTATTTTTACTGCCAGAAACAATTTTAGCAAACGATTCTAAATTTTCTTTCAATTGTTCCAAGTCGAATTCTTTACAAAAAGCTCGGATTTTTTCTTCGGGAATATGGTATTCAAATCTTATGAAACGTTCGCGTTTGCTGAATAAAATCAACCCGACATTGATGAATTCTTCGCGTTCAACTTTAGGAACTACTCGAATAACTGCATATTCGTACACTACTTTATCTTGCATCTTGAGCGGCTTTTAGAAAGACATCAGCATGTGCCAATCGGTTCGACAAAAATTTAAAATACACTTCTCGGATTTCATCATTTGATGGACCTTCTTCCCAATTTAAAAATTCGTCGGGAATTTTATTTATGATTTCACGCAACACATCATTGTTTAATTTTGCTGTAAATTCGTTGTGTGCTTCCTGCAATTTGGTTGCTTTGTGAATCAGCGCATGATCTTTAATCAACGGAAAAGGCGTTACAGAAGTTTTCTCCCAATTACTCCAGTTGTGATGAAAATAAAACGATGCGCCGTGATCTATCAGCCACAGTTCTTTGTGCCAAATCAATAGGTTGGTGTTGCGAAAGGTACGGTCAACATTGGTAATAAAACTGTCTAACCATACAATTTTAGATGCCAAAAGTTCTTCGCAATCGTTGATAGCAACATCGTATGTAATGGCTCCAGATAGATAATGTAAACCTAAATTTAAGCCTTTACTGAATTTTAATAAGTCCTGAATCTCCTCGTCGCCTTCGGTTTGTCCAAAAGCTTCATCTAACTCAATAAAAACTAACTCTGGAACGGGCAAGCCCAGAAATTGGGCAATGAGTCCGCCTAAAAGTTCTGAAATCAAGGCTTTAACGCCGTGGCCTGCCCCGCGAAATTTTATTACGTATTTAAAATCGTCATCGGCTTCTGCTAATGCCGGCAAAGAACCACCTTCTCTCAAGGGGGTGATGTATCGGGTAACGGTTACAGTTCGTAAGTTTGGGATCATTGTATTATTTTAGTAAAGATATCGTGAAATATCGTTTATATATTTTTTATTGAATTCGGAGTTTGTATGCTTTTTTATTATTTTTAGAACTTCGAAAATCTTTCTTTTATCTAAGCTTTGTTCGAACTTTAAAAATTTTCCGGTTGCATAGATTTTATCATTGTTTGAAATGCTTATTCTAAACATTGTTCCTTCATCATAAAATTCAGAGTAATTGAGTTGTCGCACTGAATTTAAAAAATTCATATTTATTATCTTTTTCAATTCATTAAATTCTTCTTCATTTAAATGTAAAAGATTAAATTCTACATTAGGTTCGAGTTTATCAGAGATAAAACCACAATCTTCTGGAATAATTTGTAATTGAGATAAATCGCTAAATGTAACTATTCTACTTTTAAAATCAATTGTTATTGACGAAGGTATATGATATTGCATAGGATAAATATCAATCTTCACATAATCCAATTCAGGTTTGTTTTCTTTAGGTTGACAACTCAACACACCAAAAATAATAAACAAATAAAAAAACTTCATAAGGCATCATTTATAAAAAGTAAATCTACAATTTTATTTCTTCTTTAAAACAAAATTCTGTTTTAGCCATTTTTTGGTCTTTGCCGAAGGTTGGTAGTTGATGTGAAATTTGACTATGCTTTTCGCTGTTACCAATTCTTTATCGGTACACGCTTTGGCTTTAGCACCCATTGAAAATCTGCCTAAAAAATCAAGATTTACACTGTTACCGTTTGCCAAATGTTCCATTATTTTGTTTTGCAATGCCACGGCTACTGCATAAATATCGGGTGCGGTAAGGGTGCTTTCTTTCTCGATTTCTTTGCAAATATGATCTAAATCAACAAGGTTGTTCTGTACCAATTTTAAAAAATATTGCGACTCTTTGTTGGGATGCAAGCTATTTTTGCGGTGCGATATAACGTAAGGTAATGCCATAACAAATGTGATTTGTATATTTTTATCTATATAAAATTAAAAAATAATCTATATAATTTGTAAATTTTATATAGATTATTTTATTAAATACACGTGTGCTTTTACTTGTTACAATCGGTTTTGTTCTTCTGTACCTTCTACTTTTTGGATTGATTTTACCTGTTGATTACCAAAATGATAACGAAGTGTAATAATAAATTTTTGAGTATCGGTTGAATCCATGAAATAATTGTTCTGGTTTAAGAAAATATTTTCAATACGATGACAGAATTAAGATACAATCGATTAGAAGTGTTGGTTTTCAGGTGGTATTTCCTATGCTATAGTATAAAAAAACGACTTCAATTTTGAGGTCGTACAATCAAGGTTGTTTTTTCCATTTTTGGTTTTCTCTTAATTCAAACAGCAATTGATAAATACGTTTAAGATCGTCAGTTCCTCGCATACCATAATCGTGAATTGACTTTACTTTTCCGTTATCATAGGTTATTTTTAAAGTTGAAGATTGGAGGTCTGTCCAATCGACTTCATATTCATCTTTCAATTTTTCAAGATCAATAGAGTTAAGTAAACCTATAAGTTTATTGTATTGTTTTTTTGTGATTTTTGAATGGAATTTTCCGTTTACCTCTTTGTTATTTATTTTATTATATTTTTCTGCATTCCACTCAGCATTTTTATCGGAATTGATGGTTAAACTGAAAACGGGACAAGTGCCAAAACACATAGTGGTCGAATATTCGATTTTTTCGATTTTATGATTTGCAATTGACGATGTTTCTATTTTGTCAGAAACAGGATTTGTTTGCCCCTTGCAAGATTGCAAAACTATTAAAAGAAGAATCATTGGATAAATCAATTTTATCATCATTACTTGCTTGTTTTATAATTATTATTAGTATATTACTCATTTAGAGATATACAATTAATTTTTAATTGTTTATTTTTTACCACAGATTATTTTGTCTGCCTGCCTTGCCTTTTGGTCTCGGGTCAGAGAGTATTAAAAGCGTTGCATTCGATCATTGTTACATATCTTTCTAATATCTAATCTTTCTATTTTCCAAAAGATAAATTCTCCAATAATATTTGGGTCATTTGTCCATTTACCAATATCTAATTGGATATCTCCAAAGTCAGCAATTACAGGATTAATTGATTTTATTCTTCCATATCCGTAATAACACCAATCAGTATCAGGAAGTTTTTCCAATTTTTGTTCTTTCCTCTTATTTTTGTTAAAAATTTTATCCCATTCAAGAGGAGTTTCTAAGTGATCAAATTCTACTTTGTAGTTTTGTCTTGGTTTATATTCGTCTCCATAAAAGAAAGCTTTGTAGTCGTTTCCGTTTATTTCAAAATGTACAATCCCTTCATAGTTGTCCATTTTAGTAACTGATAATATTCGAACTTCATACTTCATTTAAATTTTAAATAACATTTTTTTAGTTTTGTTGATATAATTCATAACTGTTTTGTGTCTTTATTTTACCAAATATAATAAAAAAACGACTTCAATTTTGAAGTCGTTTTTAGTTAGTTACGCTTTAATCGTTTCCACGTCTTTATTAATCTTGTTAATTAAGCCCATTAACACTTTACCAGGGCCAATCTCGGTAAACTGTGTAGCTCCGTCGGCAATCATTTGCTGTACAGATTGTGTCCAACGAACAGGAGCTGTTAACTGTGTGATAAGGTTTTTCTTGATTTCAGAGGGATCAGATACGGCTGAAGCCGTTACGTTTTGGTACACCGGACAAATAGGAGTAGAGAAGGTGGTAGCTTCAATAGCAGCAGCTAATTCTTCGCGTGCAGGTTCCATCATAGGTGAGTGGAATGCCCCACCAACGGGTAAAATCAATGCACGTTTTGCACCGGCTTCCTTCATTTTTTCGCAAGCTAATTCCACAGCTTTTGTTTCGCCCGAAATTACTAATTGTCCCGGACAGTTGTAATTTGCAGCAACCACAACGCCGTCAATTGAGGCACAGATATCTTCTACCACTTTATCGTCTAAATTTAAAACGGCAGCCATCGTAGAAGGGGTAATTTCGCAGGCTTTTTGCATTGCCATAGCTCGTTTAGATACTAATTGCAACGCGTCTTCAAAAGATAAAGCTCCGTTTGCTACTAAAGCAGAAAATTCGCCTAATGAATGTCCGGCAACCATTTCGGGTTTAAAATCAGGTAATGTTTTCGCTAAAATGACAGAATGTAAGAACACCGCAGGTTGTGTAACTTTGGTTTGTTTTAACTCTTCATCGGTTCCGTTAAACATAATATCGGTAATGTTGAAACCTAAAATTTCGTTGGCTTTATCAAATAATTCTTTTGCTGTTTCTGAAGTTTCATATAGGTCTTTACCCATTCCTGAGAATTGAGCTCCCTGACCCGGAAATACGTATGCTTTCATATAATTGATGTTAGTTTATTTATGCAAAAATAAGGAATATTGAGAGATATAAAACGGGTAAAATATAATGTGAGTATATTCAAATGAAACTATTCCTCATCAAAATCTTCCTCATCTGAAAACCAGTAGCTGTCTAACATGGTTTTGTCGACAAAGATTTCTAAACGTTCGCTTTCTTGTTGAGATACGTATAAACGTTGAGTTTTGCCGATACTTTCAGACAAGCGGTACAAACGGGTATCGTGTCGCAAACGAAGCAATTCATCGGTATCGTTAATAACCAACATTTTTAGCTGGTTTACATCAAAACCGGCATTTCCAAACATAAAACTCAAGCGTTCGGGGGTACCAATTAAAACATCAATTCCTATAGAAATCTGGTTTTTATCTTCATCTAAATCGGTTTTATCGTGCGTCATAAAAATACGCAAATCGGTGTATTTTGCAAGTTCTTTAAACACTGTTTCCATTTGTAATGCCTGCGGTTTGTCCTGAACAATTACCAATGCGCGTGGCGACAGCATAAAAGCTTTTTCCAACCGCTGAATGACTGATATAGCGATCGTTTCTTCTCTTTCTTCCTGATTTTCTATGATTAAAACCACATCGTTCCCCGATTTTATGGTTCCAAAAGCTTCTTTAATAACATTTGGAGCTTCGGTTAAACCGTTTTCAATTAAGGCTTGCTGTAATTTTGGATGTATCTTTTTTAAATTCATTTTGTTTATTTTGATGCAAATAATTCTACATCGGACTTAGATATTTCTTTTCCGCCTAAAATAATCAATCGTTCTACCACATTTCGCAATTCACGGATATTTCCCGTCCAATCGTATTCTTTTAAAAGATTTATGGCATCGGTAGAAAATGTTTTTTGTGCACTGCCGTTTTCGTCTGCAATTTTCTTTGTAAAATGTTCTATCAATAACGGAATGTCGTCTCTGCGATCGTTCAATGCCGGAACTTTTATAAGAATCACCGCCAAACGATGGTACAAATCTTCACGGAATCTGCCTTCTTCAATTTCTTTGCGTAAATCTTTATTGGTTGCCGCAATTACGCGAACATCAACCTTAATGTCTTTATCGGCACCCACTCTGGTAATCATGTTTTCCTGCAACGCACGTAATACTTTTGCTTGTGCAGCCAGACTCATATCGCCGATTTCATCTAAAAAGATGGTTCCTTTGTCGGCAGCTTCAAATTTTCCGGCACGATCTTTAACGGCTGATGTAAACGCACCTTTTACGTGACCAAACAATTCGCTTTCGATTAATTCTGATGGAATTGCCGCACAGTTTACTTCTATCAAGGGATATTGCGAACGATTACTTTTTTCGTGCAGGTTATGTGCCACCAGTTCTTTTCCTGTTCCGTTTGGTCCGGTAATCAACACGCGCGCATCGGTTTCGGCAACCTTATCAACCATGTCTTTGATTTGCTGAATAGGTTCGCTTTCACCAATCATTTGATAGCTTTTACTTACTTTCTTTTTTAAACGTTTGTTTTCAACAACCAACAATTTATTGTCTAATGCATTGCGAACGGTTGTCAGCAATCGGTTTAAATCGGGCGGTTTTGAAATGTAATCAAAAGCACCTAAACGCATGGTATTAACGGCTGTTTCTAAATCGCCATGACCCGAAATCATGATAAAAGGTGTTTCGGGTTTTATTTTTTTAGCTTCCTGCAATACTTCTTCGCCGTCTTTTTTGGGCATTTTTATATCGCAAATAACTAAATCAAAATCATCGTTTTTTATTTTTTCTAAACCTTCTTCTCCGTCGGCAGCTTCAGAAACCACATACTGATCGTTTTCTTCTGCCAATATTTTAGATAATACCCTGCGGATGGAAGCCTCGTCTTCTATAATTAAAATTTTAGCCATACTTAATATTTTAGCCATTTTACAAGTTCTTTCCAAGTTGGTTTTTTGCCGTACATTAAAATACCTACGCGGTAAATTTTTGAAGCTACCCAAACAATAGCTATAAAGGTAGCAAATAAAAGTGCAATTGAAAGTGCAATTTGGTAAAACGGCACACCAAACGGAATACGCATTAACATTACAATTGGCGAGGTAAACGGAATCATGGAAAAAATGGTTGCAACGGTTCCATGCGGTTCGTTCATTACGGTAAAAAAGCCAATATAAACACCCAACATCAACGGCATAATTACGGGAAACATAAATTGTTGCGTATCGGTTTCATTATCAACTGCGGCGCCAATAGCGGCATACAATGAGCTATACAAGAAATACCCGCCAATGAAATAAATCAGGAAGTAAGCAATCATACTTAACAAAGGAAGTTTTAGAAACTCAGCAAAATATACTTTTACATTGGCAAATTTAGCAGTTTCCATTGCCAGTTCTGTTGTAGGTGTTGATGTGTTTAAACCAAATACGGTATTGGCTATTACTAATAAAATCATTCCTACAATTGCCCAGATAACAAACTGTAATATACCGGCAAAAGTGGTACCAATGATTTTTCCCATCATTAATTGTACCGGTTTAATAGATGATACAATGATTTCAATGATTCGGTTGGTTTTCTCTTCAATAACGCTACGCATCACCATATTTCCGTAAATAATAATGAACATCATAATCAAGTAACCAAATGCCGAGCCAATAGCAACTTTCATTTCGTTCAGCCCTTTAACGGTTTCTTCGCCCGATGCTTTGGTTAAGTGCATGGTTACATCGATTTTAGATTGATCTAATAGCACTGTATCAATGCCTTTTGAACTTAAATTCTGACGCATTAATTTATCTGAAAGCTTAGATTCTACATCGGCAATGAAGCCAATACTGGGACTGTCTTCGGAAACATATTCAATCGCTTTTTCGTAATCTTTCAGATTTTCTTTTGCAGGAATAAACAAGACGCCCTCATAATTTGCCTGCGAAACGCTGTCTTTTAAGATTTTTGGATCAACTTTCGAAACATCGTGGTATTTATAGCTTTCGTTGCTTTTAAAATCGTTGACAAACATCCCGCTTTCATCGTGTATGCCAATATGTTTCACTTCGGTTTTCATTGAACTTAAGTATCCGATCAGTGCTGCAACTGCCACAAAAATAAGCGGACTAACAAAAGTCATCACTATGAATGATTTATTTCGGACTTTAGAAATAAATTCTCTTTTTATAATTAAGGATAAAACGCCCATTAGTTATTGGTTACAGTTTGAATAAAAATATCGTTGATGCTCGGAATTTTTTCAGAAAAATGTGTGACTTGTCCAAACGGAATTAAATCTTGCAGTAATTCATTCACAGGTTTCCCGTTTAAATTTACAGACAATTTCAGTTCATTATCTAAAGATTTAAAAAAAGTATCTTCAATTTGATATTTTGCATTCAGAAAATCTTTCAATTGTTGTTTGTTCTGCGTGTTAATTCCCAAATCAAAAGTATTGGAACGATATTGTTTTTTAATATCGATTAAAGAGCCGTCTAATAATTTGTTTGATTTGTGAATTAAGGCAATTTCATCACAAAGCTCTTCTACACTTTCCATTCGGTGTGTTGAAAAAATAATGGTGCTGCCCTTTTTCTTTAATTCTAAGATTTCGTCTTTTATGATATTTGCATTAACGGGATCGAAACCTGAAAAAGGTTCATCGAAAATTAATAATTTAGGTTGATGCAGAACGGTTACCACAAACTGAATTTTTTGTGCCATTCCTTTTGATAATTCCTGAATTTTTTTGTTCCACCAATCGCCGATTTCTAATTTTTCAAACCAATATTTCAATTGTTTTTTGGCTTGGTCTTTAGAAATCCCTTTTAATTGTGCCAGATATAAAGCTTGTTCGCCTACCTTCATACTTTTGTATAAACCGCGTTCTTCGGGCATATAACCAATATGTTGTACGTGTTTTGGACTTAACTTTTCGCCGTCTAATAAAATTTCGCCGCTATCGGGAAAAGTAATTTGGTTTATAATGCGAATAAGCGAAGTTTTTCCGGCACCGTTTGGACCCAAAAGTCCGTAAATGCTGCCGTGCGGTATAGATAAAGAAACATTGTTTAAAGCGGTTTTTTCGCCATACTTTTTAACAACATTATTTACTTCTAATATTGGGGTCATAATTTATTTTGATGTTATTTTTACAAAGCTACGAAACAGTTGCAAAAAAAACCCATCCTTGTGGATACAAGGATGGGAAAAATTGCTATGAAAAAGAAAATCCACCGTTTTATAAGTGTATCGCAAATCTATAAAACAAATTTGAATTACGAAAACATTTCTTTTACTTTTTCAAAAAAACTTTTGTCTCCTTTTTGCGGATGTGGTATAAAATTGTCGTCATCCTTCATTCTTTCGAAGAAATCTTTTTGTTCTTTTGTTAATTTTTTAGGTGTCCAAACATTGATGTGTATTAAGAAATCTCCGTTTCCGTAGCCGTTTAAACTTGGTAAACCTTTGCCTTTTAATCGCAAAATTTTGCCAGATTGTATTCCTTCTTCTATTTTGATACGCACTTTTCCGTTCACGGTATCTATTTCTTTAGATCCACCTAAAGCAGCATCGGCAATGTTCAAATACAAATCATAATGAATGTTTTCGCCTTCGCGTTTTAAAAATTCGTGTTCGATTTCTTCAATTACAACAATTAAATCACCAGGAATACTGTTTGCGCCAGGAGCTTCGTTTCCTTTGCCTGACACTTTTAGCTGGATTCCGTCTGAAACACCGGCAGGTATTTTAATTGATACGGTTTCTTCTGTGGTGATCATTCCTTCTGCATCTGCATCCTTTGGTTTGTGATCTAAAATCTGACCAGAACCATGACAGGTAGGACATGGAGAAGAGGTTTGCATGCGACCTAAAATGGTATTTTGAACACGCATTACTTGTCCGGATCCGTTACAGGTTCCGCAAGTTTTATATGTAACACCGGCTGCCTTTACTTTGCGTTTTACTTTAACTTTTTTCTCTACACCGTTAGCAATATCTTCTAAAGTAAGTTTTACTTTTATGCGTAAACTGGATCCCTTTACACGACGTTGACCGCTACTGCCACCAAATCCGCTGAAACCACCGAAGCCGCCAAAACCACTACCAAAAATATCTCCAAACTGACTGAAAATATCTTCCATGTTGTTAAATCCGCCACCGCCAAATCCACCGGCACCTTCAAATGCAGCGTGACCATATTGGTCATAACGGGCTTTTTTATCCGGATCGCTTAAAACTTCATAAGCTTCGGCTGCCAGTTTAAAGTTTTCTTCAGCTTCTTTATCTCCCGGATTTTTATCAGGGTGAAATTCAATAGCTTTTTTCCGATAGGCTTTTTTTATCGCAGCAGCGTCGGCACTTTTGTCAATACCTAATATTTCGTAATAATCTTTCTTCATCTTAACCTTTTATTGTCCGATAACCACTTTTGGAAAACGAATGATTTTATCGCCTAATTTGTATCCTTTTTCAATTACGTCAACGATTTTTCCTTTTAAATCATCGCCTGCAGGAATTTGTGTAACTGCTTCTGAAATATCTGCATTAAATGCATCACCTTTATTTATTTCAACCAGACTTAATCCCTTTGCAGACAAATTGTCACGCAATTTTGTTGCGATCAGGTTAAATCCTGTCAAGTGTTCACTTTCGCCTAAGGTTTCCATTTGAGCAATGGCTCGGTCAAAATCATCTAAAACAGGTAAAATTCCTTTCATTACATCTTCATTAGCTGTGGCAAACAGATCTAATCGTTCGCGAGCTGTTCTTTTTCTAAAATTTTCAAACTCAGCAAACAGTCTTAAAAACTTGTCCTTTTCGGCAGCTAATTGTTCCTCTAATTGTTGTGTTTCTGATAATTTTTCTGCGGTATCAGCTATTTCGTTTTCAGATATATTTTCTGTATTTTGTTCTGTATCTTGGTTTTTCAATTCTTCGTTTTCCATTTTCCTTACATTTTACTAAATCACTCTAAGCAAAATTAAAGCCATAGTTGGTTTTTAGACAAATTGGCAGTTTTATATCGTTAATCTATGTTAAGAAAATAGTTGTTATTATTCATTTTAGTTTGTTGAATAAAGTTTTTAAATATATTTGTACTAAATTAAAATTAAAGATTATGAAAAAAAATGTAATTGCTTTAGTAGTATTAGCAGCTTTATCATTCACTGCATGTAAAAAAGAGAATGCAACTGTTGAAACTACTGATGCTATAGAAACTGCAACACAAACGGCTGATGCTGTAACATACACTACAAACGTAATTGACTCTAAAATTGACTGGGTTGGCGGTAAAGTTTCCGGAGACCAACATACCGGAACAATTTCTTTAAAAGACGGAGAAGTTTTTGTAACCGATAATGTTGTTACAGGTGGTAAATTTACAATTGATATGAACTCTATCAATGTTACCGATATTACAGATGCTGAGAAAAAAGCCGGATTAGAAGGGCATTTAAAAGGAGCTACCGCAGAAAACGCAGACCATTTCTTTAATGTATCAAAATTCCCGACTGCTACTTTTGAAATTACAAGTGTTTCTGAAGAAAACGCAAAACAAATGGTTGAAGGTAATTTAACTGTTAAAGAAACTACTCACGCTATTAAATTTCCTGCTACAGTTGTTGTAACTGATACGGATGTAACGGTGGTTTCTGATCCTTTTGAAATTGACAGAACAAAATGGGGTGTGAATTTTAACTCTGGTTCTGTTGTTAAAGATTTAGCCGGTGATAAAGTAATCAATGACAATATTAAATTGACAGTTTCTTTAAAAGCAACTAAATAATTTGGAATAAAAAAATCCCGCAATTCGCGGGATTTTTTTATTATATATAAAGGGTTACTTCGCAATATTTACTGCTCTTGTTTCTCTAATTACCGTTACTTTTACCTGACCGGGATAAGTCATTTCGGTTTGAATTTTTTGCGAAATTTGGAATGATAAGTTAGCTGCTAATTCGTCAGTAACTTTTTCACAGTCTACAATTACGCGTAATTCTCTACCTGCCTGAATTGCGTATGCGTTTTTAATTCCGCCAAACCCGTAAGCAATGGCTTCTAAATCTTTTAAACGTTGAATATACGAATCTAAAACTTGTCTGCGGGCTCCTGGTCTTGCACCTGAAATAGCATCGCAAACCTGGATAATTGGTGAAATTAAGGCAGTCATTTCAATTTCGTCGTGGTGGGCACCAATGGCGTTACAAACTTCCGGTTTTTCACCGTGTTTTTCTGCCAGTTGCATTCCTAATAATGCGTGTGGTAAATCGCTTTCTGTTTCAGGTACTTTACCAATATCGTGTAACAAGCCGGCACGTTTTGCCAATTTAACGTTTAATCCTAATTCTGCAGCCATTAATCCGCAAAGTTTAGCAACCTCGCGTGAGTGGTGTAAAAGGTTTTGACCGTATGAAGAACGGTATTTCATACGTCCCACCATTTTAATTAATTCGGGGTGTAATCCGTGAATACCTAAATCAATAACGGTACGTTTACCGGTTTCGACGATTTCTTCATCTATCTGTTTAGCTGTTTTGGCAACAACTTCTTCAATTCTTGCAGGGTGAATACGGCCGTCTGTCACCAATCTGTGCAGTGATAAACGGGCGATTTCTCTTCTTACAGGATCAAAACATGAAAGGATAATTGCTTCCGGCGTGTCGTCAACAATAATTTCAACACCGGTTGCTGCTTCTAAAGCACGGATATTTCTACCTTCACGACCAATGATTCGTCCTTTAACATCGTCTGATTCAATATTGAAAACCGACACGCAGTTCTCAATAGCTTCTTCGGTACCTACACGCTGAATGGTGTTGATGATGATTTTACGGGCTTCTTGCTGGGCGGTCATTTTGGCTTCTTCAACGGTGTCTTGTATGTAAGCCATTGCCTGTGTTTTAGCTTCTGCTTTAAGGCTTTCTACCAATTGTAATTTTGCCTCGTCTGCGGTTAAGCCAGCAATTTGTTCAAGTTTTTCTACCTGAACGCGGTGTAATTTTTCGGTTTCTTCTTGTTTTTTCTCTAAGGCTTCCAGTTTTACAGCGTATTCTTTGATTGTTTTTTCGCTTTCGTCTGCTGCCTTTTTTGCACGGTTTAATTCGTTAGAAATTTGCGATTCTTTGTCACGGGTCCTTTTTTCGGCTTCAGCCATTTTTTTGTCGCGCGATAAAATAACCTGTTCGTGTTCAGATTTTAATTCAATGAACTTTTCTTTTGCCTGAAGGATTTTGTCTTTTTTAATTGTTTCCCCTTCCGCTCGTGCGTCTTTTAAAATTCCTTTGGCTTCGTTTTGTGCATTCTTTATTATAGATGATGCGTTGTTCTTTTCCAGGTATTTTGCTACTGCAAAACCAATTACTGCACCTGCTATAATTGCACAAATAATTATTATTGTCTCCATTAGTGTGTAAATAGTTAATAAAAAAGCTCACATTAGAAGAGTTGCATAAACTCTAGGAAAACAAGTTTTGAGCTATCTTACCGTTCAAGGATCCATTCAAAGATGGCATGCTTTAGTGATAATGCTTCGCCCATTTTAATTTGTTAGTGTTGAGTTTATCAAACAGGAGCTAATGTGAGCAGTGCTTTAACAACTTAAATTAAGCTGTTATTTTATATGATATTTTAATAAAATATTGTCTAAACTGTTATTAAATTCAATTAATTTTTCTTTAGAATCTTCTAAACCTTCTTCGTTTTGTATTCTGTTTTGCTCTACTTGTGAGGCAAACTGTAAGGCACAAAACGCCAGAACATCTTGTTTGTCCCGCATGGCAAAATTTTCTTCGAGCTGTAAGGTCATTGCTTCTATCTTTTTTACGGCAGCCCGAATTCCTTCTTCTTGTTCCGGATGAACAGTTAAAGGGTAAACCCTGTCTGCAATAGAAACTTTTATTTTCAATTTTTCTTCCATAAACAATTAATCGTTGTTTGTTAATTGTGCTATGCAATGATCTATTTCCCGAACTAATGAATTTATCTTTAGTTTTGTTTCTTTTTTAAAATCTTCACTGCCCAATAACGAATTTACCATTTTCAAATCTTCATATTGCTTTTGCACTTCAAGATATTGTTGCTTTAATTCGTTTTGCTGTGTTTGGTATTGCAGAAGCGTACTTTTTAATTGATTGTTCTCTTCTACAACTTTTTCCAAATGTTGTATCAATTTACTTAACTTCGTTTCAATCGATAGGGTGATATCACTTAGTTTTTCCATTATACAACCTTATTTATATTTACAAAATTACTATTCTTCTGTCGAAAATAAAAAAAAAAAATGAATTAAACACGGTTTATTTGTTTTAATTTAATTTAATAGCTTTGTTTTAAGTGATTTTTTTTTTCATATCTTATTCTTAATTAAATTTTTAGAAATGAATTACAGATTTTTTTGCTTTTTCTTGATAAGTTTAAATTCATTGGCACAACACAAAACCATAACAGATTTTGACGTTCCCATAAAGATTCCTTTGCTGGTTGCAGGCAGTTTTGGCGAATTGCGTCCCAATCATTTTCATGCCGGAGTTGATTTTAGTGCAAACTATAAAATTGGCGACCCGGTATATGCACCTGCAGACGGAGTGGTAAACCGGATTAAAGTCAGCAGTTTTGGTTACGGAAAAGCATTGTACGTTAAACACAATAACGGTTACACCACTGTTTATGGACATTTAAGTGCTTATGGAGACAAAATTGCAAAATATGTTAACGATAAACAGTATGAATCAAAACAATTTGAGATCGAATTGTTTCCATTGGCAAAAGAACTTCCTGTTAAAAAAGGCGATGTTATAGGATATATCGGCAATACCGGTGGTTCGGGTGGTCCACATCTGCATTACGAAATTCGGGATACTAAAACAGAACATATTTTAAATGCACAGGCTTTTTCGCTAAAAGATGCCATTACCGATACAGAACAGGCAATAATTAACGGTGTGTATGTATATCCTTTAACTGATGAAACAATAATAAACAATGAAAACTCGTTTTTTGAAATAGCGTTAAGCAAACAAAACAACAGTTATAATAGCAACACCATTCAGGCTAAAGGAACTATTGGTTTTGGTATCAACACACACGATACACAAAACGGAAGTCGGGGAAAAAACGGAATCTACCGAATGGTTACTTATGTTAACGGAACTAAAAATTTTGAAGTGGTTTTTGATGAATTTTCTTTCGATGAATCTAAATATCTGAACCAGTATATTGATTATAAATATTATCAGTTGTCGGGAAACAGAATTCAAAAGCTATTTGTGGTCAATGATTTACCATTGAGTTTGATTAAAACAAAGAAAAACAACGGGCAAATTATTGTAAATGAGGGTGAAGATTTGAATTTTAAAATTGAAGTGTTCGATGCACATGAAAACAAGCAAACAATCGAAATTCCTGTGAAATATTACGATTACCAAATCAATAAAAAGCCAAAACCTGACGGAAAATATATCGATTATTTAAAAGATTATGCTTTTGAAGAAAATAATGTTTCGGTAGAATGGGATGCGCGAACATTTTTTGAAGATGTTTATCTGAAAATTAAAACAGAAAACAACAAATTAACCTTACATAAAGATGAATATGCGGTTCAAAAAAACATCAGCATAAAAATGTTAGTTCCAGATGATTATCCCAATAAAGACCAAACGTTTATTGGCAAAACCGATGGAAAAAAAGTCAAATATTTTGATACGTGGAAACGTGGAAACGATTTCAGAATTCGTACCAAAGAACTGGGGACTTATGAGCTGGTTACCGATAAAGCAGATCCAATAGTTAATTTTGTAAGTGATTACGACACCTTTACTAAAGAAGACGTATTGGTTTTTGAAATAGAAGATAAATTGTCGGGCATCAATACTTACAGTGGTTATTTAAACAATGAATGGATTTTATTTGATTACGATTATAAAACAAAGAAATTAATTCATAAATTGAGCGATGAAAAATTTACGCCCGGCACCAATACGTTGCGTTTAGAAGTAACTGACCGTGTTGGAAATAACACAACATTTGAACAAACAATAGTTGTTAACTAAATAAGATATTTTGAAAAAAAGCACCTATACTTTTTTATTTTTTGTGATTTCTGCTTGTGGATTTGCACAAACGGCTCATATTAAAGGCGTTGTTTTGAATGAGCAGAATGTGCCGGTACAAAACGTTTTGGTTCAGGCGCAGCATAAACAGGTACATACCAATACCAACGGATTTTATTTTTTAGAGGTAACTCCGGCAGAAAATATCAGCATACAGTTTCAGGCAGAAAATTATCTGCCCGTTACCTATGTAGAATCTTTACGAGAAAATCAGTCGTTTGAATTAAATATTCGTTTAAGCGATGCTTCAGAACAATTGCAGGAATTGGTTATCGATAAAAATCTGCGTCAGCGTTTTGAAGGCACAACCATTATTTCGCCCGATGTTATCCGCAGAATTCCCGGAGCCAATGCAGGTGTTGAAAATATTTTAAAAACACTTCCGGGCGTTTATTCAAACAACGAACTTTCAACTCAATATGCGGTTCGTGGTGGAAATTACGATGAAAACATGGTTTATGTAAACGAAATAGAAGTGTATCGACCATTTTTAATTCGCTCGGGTCAGCAGGAAGGATTAAGTTTTACCAATACGTCTATGACCGATAAAGTCGATTTTTCGTCAGGTGGTTATCAGGCAAAATACGGCGATAAAATGTCATCGGTTTTAGATATAACCTATCGCAAGCCTACACAATTTGGCGGACAGTTAGATGCCAGTATTCTTGGTGGTGGCGTTACGGTTGATTTGGCATCAAAAGATCAAAAATGGACAGCCATTACAGGTTTTCGTTACCGAAACAATGCCTTGCTGGTAAAATCACAAGATGTAGAAGTTGATTACAAACCTCGTTATTTAGATGCGCAATCGTTAATAACCTTTCAGCCGTCGGCAAAGTGGGAGTGGAGTCTGCTTTTAAACGCTTCAAAAAATGTATATGAATATACGCCTCTGGTAAAACGTACAAAATTCGGAACCATTGGTGATGCAAAAGAAATGTCGGTTTATTACGAAGGTTCAGAAATAGATCAGTACCAAACCTATTTTGGGGCATTGAAAGGTGTATTCAAGCCCAATTTAGAAAACAGTTATAAGGTAATCGCATCGGCATATCACACCAAAGAAGAAGAATATTACGATATTTGGGGGCAATACGCCATGGGAAATGTAAGTGGAGATTTAGGCGGAAATGCCGGCGAAGTTGAATACACCGTAGGCTTGGGTTCACAGTTGAATCACGGTAGAAATAATTATGATGCCTTAATTGTCAGTACAGAAGTAAAAGGTCAGCATAAAAGAGGCGAAAACGAGATAGAATGGGGCGTGCGTTATGTTAGCGAAGATGTACGTGATCGTTTGGTAGAATGGGAAATGGTAGATTCTGCCGGGTTTTCGTTAGCACATCCGTATTTTTCCACACCCAATAACCAACCGTATGAACCTTATCAGGGCGAATTGTTGCCGTATCAAAATGTTCGGGCAACAAATTTTGTAAAAATCAATCGTTTAAACGGTTTTGCACAATGGAGTAAGCGCGGGGCAATTGGCGAACACGAAACCTTTGTCAATATTGGTGTTAGAAGTCATTACTGGAATGTTGATGCAGAAGGATACGAAACATCAAATGCACAGTTTACGATCAGTCCGCGGGCACAGTTTGCCATAAAACCCAATTGGGATAATACCGATATGGTTTTCCGCTTGTCGGGTGGCTTGTATCATCAGCCACCAAGCTATCGCGAACTGCGGGCAATGGACGGATCGATTAATCCTGATGTAAAAGCACAGCAAGCTGTTCACGTGGTTTTATCGAATGATTACAGCTTTAAAATAAAAGAAACGCCATTTAAACTGTTTACCGAATTGTATTATAAAAATATGTCTAACGTAAACACCTATACATTAGAAAACGTGCGTATTCGTTATAGAGCAGACAACAATGCAGAGGCTTATGTTTACGGAGCAGACGTACGATTGAATGGAGAAATTGTTCCGGGAATCGAGTCGTGGTTTTCTGTGGGATATTTAAAAACCGAAGAAAATTATAACAACAAAGGATTTATTGCCCGCCCAACCGATCAGCGTTTAAAATTAGGATTGATGTTTCAGGATTATATGCCTGCCATACCCAACTTAAAACTCTATTTAAATCAGGTGTATAACACGGGATTACCTGGTGGATCACCATCGTATGTAGATCCGTATGATTATCAGATCCGTTTGAAAAATTATATGAGAACCGATGCCGGTTTTTCTTATATTTTTAAGGATCAAACCTTTACTTCAGATAAAAAATGGTTACAGCCTTTTGAAGAAGTTGCGGTAGGTTTTGAAATTTACAATCTTTTCAATAACGAAAATGCCATTACCAATACCTGGGTACGCGATGTGTATTCAAAAGTAATGTATGCTATTCCCAACCGAATGACCATGCGAACTTTTAATTTAAAACTAAATATGCGTTGGTAAAGCTGAAAAATCTTTATATTTGAAGATAGATTTGAAACTTATGAAGTCATATATAACCCTTTTAACCGTTAGTTTAGCTGTTTTTGTTTCGTGTAAAGAAAAAGCAGAAACACCTAAAGTTATTTATGAAGCCGAACAAAAAACACCGGAAGTCAGCTATCAAAAAATAGATTCTACTGAAATTAATATTGCCGATTTGCCGATAAAATTCAACGGAACAAATTATTTGATACATCCGGTGGGCAATGTACGCATTTACAATACCGGTTCAACGCGTTCGGGCAGTTCAAAAATCAACAGTCAGGTAAGTTATAAGATTTCAAATTATTCTACACCTGAAATTACGGGATTTATAACCAATATTATGTTTCAGCATAAAGATTCGTTAGATTTAAAACCCTTGACAACCAATAAAATGCAGATTTCATCAATCAATTATTTAGATGAACTGGCCTTAAAAACAAACAAGCAATTATTGGTTTATACGTTGGTTGATGTGGATACCAATAAAGATGGCAGATACGACGATAATGATATTAAAACGCTGTATCTATCAAACATTAACGGAACAAAATTTACCAAGTTAACGCCTACTTATCACGAATTACTTGATTGGCAGGTTATTGACGATAAATTGTATTTTCGTTCTATAGAAGATATCAACAAAAATGGCGAATTTGATTCTAAAGATGCGATACATTATTCTTTTGTGAACTTATTAAGTGAAGATTGGAAACCGGAAACCTATAATCCTTTAAAATAAATAAAAAAAGCTGTCTTTTTTAGACAGCTTTTTTTATTTATTTTGGTTTCAGCCTTTTCTCCAATCATTTTTTTGCAAGGTTTTCATGCTCTATATTCTCTTTTATAGACCGTTGCCCGTTGGTTTTATCTAAAAGGTTCTTATATCCATTTATATAACAATCCAAACTTTCGACAGAAAATACTATTATTTGACTATTTATTTACTTTTAATAGGGTGTTTTATTAAAGTAAATACTAAATTTGGAGTTTTAACGTTATCATTTAAAAATAGAATATGATGAAAAATAAATTGAGAAGCCTTTTATTGGTATCAGGATTTGTTTTGTTGGCTCAAAACATCCAGGCACAAGCAAACAGAGCATTGTGGGATAATTTAAGTATAGAAGTACAATACGGAATGAATGCAGCTTTAAGTCCAAAAGAAGGTATTACAACAAGCGATTACAACGGATTTAAATTTTTTCAAGCAGGTATAAATTATCATATTGATGATGTTTGGGGGGTAAGAGGTACTTTCGCAAGTTCAAATTTTCAACATAAAGATTTAGATGATTCAGGTGTAAAATACGGAAAATTGACATTAGAAGCTACGTACAACATTTTAACAGCTGTAAATGGAATAATGCAACCTTTTGATGTAACCGCACATGCAGGTTTTGGATTGGGTTCAGGAAAAAGCGAGAGCTTAAAAGGAACCGATATGGTTGGTGTAGCACAAATAGGAATTATGCCAAAATACAATATCTCTAACCAGTTTGCTGTTTTTCTTGACGGAACATTTGTAAATCACTTTAGTCAAGACTTCGGATTTAATGGTTCAGGAATCAAACAAGGTTCTGCAAGTTATTTCAACGCTGGTTTAGGTGTGCAGTACCGTTTTAAAAAATAAAGATATATAGTATAACAAGGCATAATACTGAAAAATAGTTGGTAAAAACCTTTGTAAGTCTTATGAATAAAGGGCTGGGTAAAAGTTTTATGAAACGTGTTTCATAAAACTTTTTCTTTGTCTTAAAAATGGCAAAAAA
>Ga0164243_10001116_pt1 | contig 46283 bp, 43 predicted proteins | sample OricompcompostOP_FD_108781 | JGI IMG/M metagenome (GOLD analysis project Ga0164243, IMG submission 108781) | Organic Plus compost microbial communities from Emeryville, California, USA - Original compost - Organic plus compost (OP) | ecosystem: Engineered > Solid waste > Mixed feedstock >...
GCCAGGGCGCGGTGCACCAGATGACGAAGACCAGCGTCTGCGCCGAACCCGGCGACTCCGGCGGCTCCTTCATCAGCGGCGACCAGGCCCAGGGCGTCACCTCGGGCGGCTGGGGCAACTGCTCCGGCGGCGGCGAGACCTGGTTCCAGCCGGTCAACGAGATCCTGGGCCGCTACGGCCTGACCCTGCACACCGCCTGACCCCGCACACCACCTGATCCAGGTCCCGTGCCCGGCCCCGGCTCCGGCCGGGCACGGGACCTTCCCCCCCCTGGACAATCGACCGGAGTGAGCGCTCACTCATTGACGGAGTGAGCACTCACTCCGTAGCCTGTGCTCATGACTCCCACGGAGAAGCAGACCGCCCGTCGCCGCGCGCCCGCCATGTCGCCGGAGCAGCGCCGCGAGATGATCGTCCGGACCGCCATCCCCCTGATCGCCGAGTACGGCTCCGCCGTGACGACCGCGAAGATCGCCCGCGCGGCCGGCATCGGGGAGGGCACGATCTTCCGTGTCTTCACCGACAAGGAAGAGCTGATCGACGCCTGTGTCGCCGAGGCGCTCTCCCCCGACCACGCGATCCGCGAACTCGACGCGATCGACATGGCCCAGCCGCTCGCCGGACGGCTCGCGGAGGCGGCCGAGGCCCTCCAGGCGCACCTCGCCCGGATGGGTGCGGTGATGGGCTCGCTGGGACACCGCGGCGGAAAGCACCCCGGTGCCGTGCGGGGCGCGGGCCGCCAGGAGTCGACGGCCCGGCTCCGCGCGGCTCTCGCGGACCTGCTGGAGCCCGACCGCGCCACGCTGCGCCGGCCGCCGGAGCAGATCGCGGCCCTGTTCTTCGGCCTGCTGTTCACCCAGCCGCGCACGGACGACGAACCCGATCTGACGGCGGCCGAGCTGGTCGACGTCTTCCTGCACGGAGCCGTCGCGGGTGAGGGACGGTGACGAGGCGAGGGAGGCGCGCCACGGTGTGCGCGGCGGCCGTGGCCGCTCCCGTCCTGATCTGGCTGGTCACGGACCCGCTGCTCGGCCACCGGCTCAGCATCTCCGACGGGGACCGGACCCTCGGCCTCGGTGCCGGGCCCGTCACCTTCGCCGCCCTGCTCGCCTCGCTCGCCGGCTGGGGGCTGCTGGCCGCCCTGGAACGGTTCGGCGTACGGCGTGCCCGTGCCGTCTGGACGGGGGTGGCCGCCGCCGTACTGGCCGTGTCGTTCCTGCCGTTGACCGGCGACGGCATGGACGGCGGCACCCGCGCGGCCCTCGCCCTGATGCACGCGGCGGTCGCGGCGGGGCTGATCCCCGGGCTGCCCGGGCGGGCCGTGGACGCCGAGGCACCGGCCCTCGAAGCGCGGTGACGCGGGTCAGGACGCGCTGAACGCCCGCCTCGCGTGCGCGAGGAAGGCCCGTACCGCCGGGCTCCGGGCGGGCCGCCAGATCAGGGCGAGCAGCGCGGGCGTCTCGACGTCGGCGAGGGTGCGGGCGGTGAGGACGCCGTCGTGGCTCCGGGCCATCGAGGCGCTGAGAACGGCGACGCCGAGCCCGCGCGCGGCCAGGCCGGCCAGGGCGTCGGCGGCACTGGCCTGGAGTGCGATCGTGGGCCGCAGGCCCTGCGCCGCGCACGCCTGGTCGAACACCGCGCGCAGGCCGGTACCGGGGGGCATGCACACGATGGGGTGGTCCGTCAGATCGCTCAGGACGACTCGACGCCGCTGTGCCAGCGGGTGCCCCGGCGGCACCGCCACGACGAGCCGTTCACTGATGACCGTGAGGGCGTCGAGTCCCTCGGGGGTGCCGGCGGCGGCGCCGATCAGCGCCGCGTCCAGGGTGCCGTTCCGCACCCCTTCGGTGAGCCGGTCGGAGCCGTCCTCCAGCAGCGAGAGCTGCACGCCGGGGTGTGCCTGGTGGAAGGCGGCCAGGGCGTCGAAGAGCGGCGGCAGTGTGCAGCCGATGACCATGCCGACGGTGAGCCGGCCCCGGATCAGGTCGGTGACCTCGCCGACGGCCTGGCCGACCGCCCCGGCGGCGGCGAGCGCCGCGCGGGCGTGTTCCAGGGCGGCCTTCCCGGCGACGGTGAGGGTGACGGTCCGCGCCGACCGGTCGAACAGTTCGGCGCCCAGCTCCCGTTCGAGCTGGCGGATCTGGGCGCTGACCCCGGACTGGCTGATGTGCACCCGCTCGGCCGCACGGGTGAAGCTCCGCTCGTCGGCCACCGCGACGAAGTACTCCAGCTGCCTCAGCTCCATGACTGTGGATTCTAGATCCCAGAAGATCCATCTGTTGGATTTCTGCGTGCCGGGCGGTCAGGCTGGAAGCCGAACCAACGTCACCTCGGCCCTCAGGGAGGACACCGTGCCGGAGTACGAGAAGGCCATGCGGCCGGAGGACATCACGCGCCTGTTCGTCGAGCGGTCCAACGCCGGGGACGCGGCCGGCGTGGCCGCGCTCTACGAGGAGGACGCCGTGCTCGCCTATCCGCCGGGCGAGCGGACGACGGGGCGGGAGGCGATCCGCGCGCTGTGGGAGAAGGTGCTGGCGAACCGCCCACGCTTCGAGCCGGAGGCACCGCTGCCGACCCTGGTCAGCGGGGACATCGCGCTCACCTCGACACCGCCGAAGGACGGCGCCGGCGCACGGGCGCAGGTGGTCCGGCGCCAGCCCGACGGGAGCTGGCTGCGGGTGCTGGACCAGCCGGAGTTCGTCGCACCCGCCGGCTGAGCGCCGCCGCGCAGCACACCGGACCGCGGCCGGTGTCGCCGTGCGGCAGGATGGGGGCATGAGCGTCGTCAAGATCAACGTGCTGAACGTGCCCGCCGAGCAGCGGGAGGTACTGGAGAAGCGGTTCGCCTCGCGGGCGCACGCCGTGGAGAACTCCGACGGGTTCGAGTGGTTCGAGCTGCTGCGGCCGGTCGAGGGCACCGACACCTACCTGGTGTACACGCGCTGGCGGGACGAGCAGTCCTTCCAGGCGTGGATGGAGGGCCCGATGAAGGCGGCCCACCAGGGCGGCGGCCAGGAGGGCGGCGAGCGCCCGAAGCCGGCGGCGGCCGGTTCGACGCTGTGGTCGTTCGAGGTCGTGCAGCAGGCGGCACCCAAGGGCGCGTGAGGTGGCGGGGCGGGGCGTGCGCCCCGCCCCCCTTCTTCAGTCGCCGGGCCGGCGCGACCGGGCGACCGCCGCGAGGACGAACGTGACGCTGATCAGCAGCGACCAGGCGCCGAACTTCTCCACGCCGACCGGCTGCCAGCCGTCGAGCTGGTAGGGGTAGCGCCACGCGCCGAGGTAGGTGGCGAGGTTCTCCGCGACCCACAGGAAGAACCCGATGAGGACGAACGCCAGGGCCAGCGGCATCCGCAGGCGCCGTCCGCGCACCGTGTAGCGCACGCTCGTGCCCGCGGTGACGGCCAGCAGGAGCACGGCGAGCAGCCAGCGGACGTCGGGCAGCCAGTGGTGGGTGAAGAAGTTGACGTACACGGCGGCGGCCACGAGGGCCGTCGTCCGGGGCCGGTAGCGGACCAGTTCCATGTCGAACAGGCGCCAGGCGCGGCAGACGTAGCTGCCGACCGCGGCGTACAGGAAGCCGCCGTACAGCGGGACCCCGGCGAACTTCAGCACGGCGGGCTCCGGGTAGGTCCAGGAGCCGAGGGAGACCTTGACGATCTCGAAGGCCAGCCCGACCACGTGGCAGACGGCGATGACGGCGACGTCGCGGCCGTTCTCCCAGCCCCGCAGATAGAACAGCAGGGTGAGCAGCACCCCGTAGACCACGAGCAGGTCGTAGCGGGCCACGGGAAGTCCGTGCAGGAGGCCGGACGCGGCGACGCCGGACATCAGGGCGATGGCGAAGGCGCACGACCGCGTCTGTATCCACGCGAAGTCGAGCAGGTGGCGCAGGGGCGCGCCCACGGGGCCGGTGGTGGTGAACATGTTCAAAAAGACGATCACGTCGGGGGTTCGGTTGCGTCTTCCGTCAGGTCAGGGGGGCGGGGCGCGCCGGAAAATCCGTTGCGGCGGCCCCCGCGTCCCCGGACCCTTGGCCCATGCCTTACGCACTTCGCCCGGCCGGCCTCGACGACGCGGCCGCCGTCACCGACCTGCTCAACGAGATCGACCGGATCGAGATAGGCCGGCCCGAGACCGACCTGCACACCGTCGAATCCGACCTGAAGCGGCCCGACATCACCCTCGCGCGTGACTCGTGGCTGGCGTTCGACGGTGAACGCCTCGTGGCCTACGGCCTGTTGTGGGACGAGTCGGGCGGCGAGCGCATCGACGTCGACCACTATGTGCTCCCCGACCACCAGCGGGCCGGTGAGCTGCTGCTGGAGGCCATGGAGGCGCGGGCGCTCGCCAAGGCCAGGGAGAACGGGGTGGACCGGGCGGTGGTGCATCTGCATCTCAACGCCGAACCCACCACCGACAAGCGACTGTTGGAGGGGCGCGGCTGGTCCGTCGTGCGCCGCTACCACGTGCTGCGGCGTCCGCTGGACGCGGCCCGCGACCTTGTCCCGTCCGTGCCGCCCGGCGTGCGGCTGCGGCCCTGCGCCGACGAAGCGGACCGGGTGCGGGTGCACGCGCTGCACCAGTCCACGTTCGCCGAGCACTTCGACTTCCAGCCACGCGCCTACGAGCAGTGGCTGCACGACGTCGACGCCGATCTGCTCGACTGGTCGCTCGTCTGGATCGCCGAGACGGACGACCTGGGTGACGCCGGGTTCCTGCTCGCCCGCGACGACCGGGAGGCGATGGGCTGGATCCGCAGCATCGGCGTGCGGCGCGAGGCGCGGGGGCGGGGTGTGGGCGGCCTGCTGCTGCGGCACGCGTTCGCCACGTTCGCGGCACGTGGCCGGGACACGGTCGGACTCGGCGTGGACACCGCCAACGCCACCGGCGCCCCCGCGCTGTACGCCCGGCACGGCCTGGACGTCCACTTCGCGGTGGACACCTGGGAGGCGGTCCTGACCTGAGGCCCCGCCCGGTGCGCTGAAGCACTCCGGGGACCAGTCACGCGCCGGGCGCGCCCGCGGGCTTCCACTCCCGCCCGCGCGCCCCTCGCCGTTCCCGGGGCTCTCGGGTGGGGCTCAGCGCCGGAGGGTTCCCCGGCGGGCGTTGTTGTACAGCCGGAGCAGGTGCTTGGCGACGGCACACGGGGTCGTGTCCGCGTTGCACTGCCGGCAGGTCCGCATGTGCTGCTCGTAGTCGGCGCGTGCCTGCTGAAGCGCCTCTTCGGGAGATGACATCGATGTCCTCGGGAGTCGTTGACGAATGGGTCGAGGGGCGCGCGGGCGGACGCCGCGGGACGCCGGGTGGACCGCGTGAAACACCCGGGGAGCAAGTGGATCATGTTACTGACGGTAGTGGGAAGCCGCGTTCCCGCATTGATCACAAACTCACAGGTTGCGTCCGGTGACCGGAAAAGCCTTGGACGGAGCGGGTGTGGGCACGGGACACTGCCGTACTCACGCCGTGACTCTTCGTAGTCGCCCGAACCGTACAGGGGTGGGATGGGAACGCCTGAGACCCGTAGGACCCTGCCGGGCAAGCGCTCGGTCCTGCTCGCACTGCGCCACTACGGCCGGGTGCTCGTCCGCCTCAAGTGGCTGACGGTCCCGGCGATGCTGCTGACGTCCCTCGGCAACATCGGCATCAACTACGTCGCTCCGCTCATCGTGGCCAAGCTCGTCGGCGACATCGCCGGCGGCGGGCAGGTCACCGTCTCCTCGACCCTGCCGTACGTCCTCGGCTTCGTCGCCGTCCTGCTGCTCGCCGAGACGCTGTGGCGGATCGCCCTGCACTGCCTGAACCGGCTGGACGCCCTCGGCATCGAGCAGCTGTACGTGCTCGGGATGGACGAACTGCTCGCCCGGGACGCCGCGTTCTTCCACGACAACTTCGCCGGCTCGCTCACCAAGCGGGTGCTGAGCTTCGCGGTCCGCTTCGAGCAGTTCGTCGACACGCTGACGTTCCAGATCATGGGCAGCCTCGTGCCGCTGGTCTTCGGGGCGGTGGTGCTGTGGCGGTACGAACCGCTCCTCGTCGTCGGCCTGCTGGTGATGATCTCGGTGACGGCGGTCTGCGTGGTGCCGCTCGTCCGGCGTCGCCAGGCCCTCGTCGACCAGCGCGAGGAGGCCATCGCGCGGGTGGCCGGCCATGTCGCCGACAGTCTCATGAACATGGACACCGTGCGCGCGTTCGCCGCCGAGGAGCGCGAGGCCGCCGAGCACCGCTCCCGTGTCGCGACTTCCCGCCGGCTGACGCTGCGCTCCTGGGACTACGGCAATCTGCGCATCGACACCCTGGTCGCGCCGATGTCGGTCCTGACCAACGCGCTCGGTCTGCTGCTCGCCGTGACGCTGGGCGGTGGCGGGCACGGCGTGGAGGCGGTGGTGGTCGCGTTCACCTACTACAGCAACGCCACCCGGATCATGTTCGAGTTCAACCAGATCTACCGCCGGCTGGAGAACTCCATGACGGAGGCGGCGCAGTTCACCGAGCTGCTGCTGACGCCCGCGACCGTGCTGGACCCGCCCGTGCCGGAACCGGCGCCCAGCGGCGCCCTGGACGTCCGCTTCGAGAAGGTGACCTTCGCCCACCGCGGCGGGCGCCCGCTGTTCGACGGTCTCGACCTGGAGGTGCCCGCCGGGTCACGCGTCGGCCTGGTGGGCCGGTCGGGCGGCGGCAAGACCACGCTGACCCGGCTGCTGCTGCGGATGACGGACGTCGACGGCGGCCGCATCCTCGTCGGCGGTCAGGACATCAGCCGGATGCGCCAGGCCGACCTGCGGGGCCTGATGGCGTACGTGCCGCAGGACCCGGCGATGTTCCACCGCAGTCTGCGCGACAACATCGCCTTCGCCCGGCCCGGCGCGAGCGACGCGGAGATCCGCCGCGCGGCCGAGGCGGCGCACGTCACGGAGTTCGCCGACGCGCTGCCGCACGGCTTCGACACGATGGTCGGGGAGCGCGGGATCAAGCTGTCCGGGGGGCAGCGCCAGCGGGTCGCCCTGGCCCGGGCGATCCTGCGGGACGCGCCGATCCTGCTGCTCGACGAGGCGACCAGCGCCCTGGACTCGGAGAGCGAGATCCTCGTCCAGGAGGCGCTGTGGCGGCTGATGGAGGGGCGCACCGCGCTCGTCGTGGCGCACCGGCTGAGCACGGTCGCCGGTATGGACCGGCTGGTCGTCCTCGATCGCGGGCGGATCGTCGAGCAGGGCTCCCACCAGGAGCTGATCACGAGGGACGGTGCCTACGCGCGGCTCTGGCAGCACCAGTCGGGCGGTTTCCTCGACGACACCGACACGCCCGCGCGGGCCGAGCTGCCCTGAACCCGGTCCGCGCGCACACCGCTTCAGCCGCGCGAGGTACGGCGGCGGCGCACCACCAGGACGGCGGCCGCGCCGGCGCCGACGGCGGCGGCAGCGGCTCCGGCGACGGGCAGGGCCGAGCCGGATCCGGTACTGGCCAGGTCGCCGGAGACGCCGCTGCCCGCTCCGCCGGTCGTCGGGCCACCGGTGGCGGAACCGCCGTCGGCGCCGCCCGTGCCCGGCCCGCCCGTGGACGAGGATCCGCCAGCGGAACCGCCGCCGCCGGTTGACGAGCCGCCGCCGGTGGAGCCGCCCCCGGTGACCTGGAGGGTGATGGGCGCCTTGTCGTTGCCGTGCTCGGTGTCCCACTCGCCGAGCTTGCCGACCAGGGCCACCGAGCCCTTGGCTCCGTCGACGGCCTTGTCGATCCGCACCTTGAAGGTGCGCGCGTACACCTCGTCCTCGTCGGCCCAGACCAGGTCGAAGGGGCACCGGTAGGTCCGGGTGGACACCTTCTCGCAGTTCGGGTGCTTCGTCGCCGTGGTGCCGGCGGGCAGCTTGACCTCGACCTCGGCGAGCGGGACACCGTCGCGGTACACCTGCACCCAGGCGGGACCGGCGTTCCGGAAACCGACCTCGAGGTCCACGGTGTCCCCGACCTCGCCCTTCATCGCCTGGCCCAGTGCCTGGAAGTCCGCGGTGTTCGCCGCCGTCACGGATGTCCGCTTGAAATGCGCGTCCTCGGCGACGGGCGTGCCGGGCTCCTGTGCCGGGACGTCCGGCTGCTCGACCAGCTTCAGGGCCGGGCCCGTCCCCGGCACGGGGCCCGAGGTGGCCTCGTCCCCGGGGTAGGCCTCGTAGTCGGTGACGGAGACGTCGAGGCGCTCGTACAGCGCCCGGTCCATGGCGCCGATCCGCAGTCCACCCTCGGGGGCGTAGGTGACGCCGGGCTTCACCTGCTGGTCGAACTCGCACAGCGCCAGGGCGCCGGTCGGCACCTCGTCGTAGCCCCAGGTCTTGAAGGCGCGGCAGTTGGAGGGCACTTCGTTCAGCGACAGGCCGTGGCTGACGGTGTACTTCATCCACACCTTGTCCAGCGCCTCGGTGCCGGTGTACCAGAAGCGGCCGGGCACCGTGAACGTGCCGCCCGGCCGCACCCCGTCGATCGGGGCGATCTTCTCCAGGACCAGTCCGGGGGCGGGCGCGGGGTCGTCCGCGGCGGCGGGTGCCGCGCACACGGCCAGCAGGGCGACGGCACCCACCGCGCCGGCGGTCCTGCGGTGCGGACGGAGCCCGCGGGCGGTGGAAAACATGAGGTCCTCTGATCGAACGTCGGTGACGGGGGGAGCCGAGGCGTGGAACGCCGGTCCACAGCCAAGACGTCCGAGGGGACGTGAGGGTTGTACGACGCGGGCCGTTCAACCGGGGCAGCAGGCGCCCGCGCCGCCCGCGTCCCCCTTCTCGAGCCGGCAGTAGCAGGACGCCTCCACCGGCACGTCGGCGAGGGCGGCGGCGAGCCGCAGCTGCTGGGCCACCATGTGCGCCTCGCCGGTCCGGCCGAGGCGCACCAGGCACTCGTGCAGCCCGTGCAGGGACCAGACGTTGTTCGGGTGCCGGCACGGGCGCGGCAGCGTGTCGTCGAGGCCGAGGTCGGCCCGGTACACCGCCTCGGCCTCGGCGACCCGGCCCTGTTCGAGGAGGAGGGCGCCGTAGGCGTGCCGGGTGGGCTGCATCCAGCCCCAGGGCTCGTCGTAGGGCAGGTTGTCGTCCAGCTCGATGGAGCGTTCCAGCGCGGCGAACGCGGCGTCGTACTCGCCCTTGCGGTACTCCAGTTCGCCGTCGAGCATCGCCCCGGCGATCTCCAGGATGTCGGCGCAGGTGTTGTTGAAGAGCATGCGGGTGCCGGGCACCCGGGCGACGGCTTCGTGGAAGAGCCGCCGCTCCTCCTCCGCCTCCGGCACCCGGTGCGTCGAGGAGAGGGCGACGCCGCGCGCGTAGTGGGTCATCGCGGTGGTGACGCAGTACAGCTCGGGGTCGGCGGGCAGCGGCAGGGCGAGGATGTCGTCCCAGCGGCCGAAGCGGATCAGGGCGTGGACGCGCATGGCGAGGAAGCCCTCCAGCCAGTCGGCCATCGGCGGGCTCTGCACCCTCAGCAGGTCCTCGGGGATGGACGCCTCCAGCCGCGCCACGGTGTCCAGCGCCACCTGGCTCTGCCCGAGGAACATCGCCCCGTAGATCTTGAAGTGGTAGTTGTGCGAGCGGTACAGGGTGTAGAAGTTCATCGCCCCGGCCCGCGCGCGGTACTTCTCGTCGGCCGCGATCGCCGCCGTGTTGTCGGAGACGACGCGCCGGTAGTCGCCGCACAGCACCTCCAGGTGGGAGGGCATGTGCAGCAGGTGCCCGGCGTCGGGCACCAGGTCGCGCAGCCGGTCGGCGACGGTCAGGGCCAGCTCCGGTGCCGGGGACATCTCCATGAGGTGGACGTACATGTGCGCCAGGCCGGGGTGGTCGCGCCCCCGCGGGCCGGCGAGCGCCCGCTCCAGGACCTCCTTGGCCTCCGGCGTGCGCGCGCCCTCGGCCGGTTCGCCGGTCCTGAGGTCCCACAGCTGCCAGGGGGTGAGGTTCATCAGGGCGTCGGCGTAGAGCGTGGCGACGTCCAGGTCGTCGGGGGCGAGTTCGTGGACGGCCCGCATCCGGTCGGCGTACGGGGCGTTCCATACGGAGCAGTCCGGCACCGCCCGGCCCTGCGGGTAGCGGGCGCGCAGCGCGGAGATCAGGGCCCGCTCGACCGGTGTGGCCGTCGCTGCCTTGTCGTGGGCGCGTTCCACGGCGGCGTGGGTGCGCTCGACGGTGTCTGCGAGGTCCTTGTCGTCGAAGGCCTCCCAGGGCTTGTTGTAGTTCGGCCCGAGGGCGTAGGCGATCCCCCAGTGCGCCATCGCGCAGTCGGGGTCGGCCTCGGCGGCTGCCTCGAAACAGGCGACGGCCTCCTCGTGGTGGAAGGCGTACGTCCAGTTCAGGCCGCGGTCGAACCAGAGCTGCGCCTGGGCGGAGGACGTGGTCACGGGACGGGTGTGGGTGCCGAGGTCGTAGTACTCCATCGTCGAGTCTCCTGGCTGTGCGGGGCCGCAGCCACCGTGGTGCCGCGGGGGCCGGTGGCGGGGCCGGGTGTCGCACCGACAACGGCGAGGGAGGCGCTCGGGTGGCGGGCCGGTGCCCCGGTAGGGTCCGGGCCGGGACGCGTACGGGGTACGGGCCTACGTCGGACAGGGCCGCTCCCCCGCCGGCAATCCCCCTTCTGCTGATGTGCCCGGCCGGGCCGCGCGTCACGCGCCGGGCACGAGAGCGGCGGACACCTCGGCCCCGGCGGAAGGACGGAACGGCGGACCGGGCGGACCGGGCGGTCAGGCGCCGAATCGTGCCCCGGGGGCTTGGCGAGGGCCCCGCACGGGTACTCGCCCGCGCATGTGACGTCTCGCGGCCCTACGGCCGCCGTGGCCGGGCCCTGCCGCCCAGGTGCGGACGCGGTGCGTCCTGGCGCATTCTTGCTGTGTCGCACGCGCGATGCGTACGGACGAGGTAGGACCGATGACTGGGAGCGCCGAGAGCGCGGAGCGGAGGCCCGGCAGGCTGGCGGCACTGCTGATCGATGTCTCGGCACGAGCGATCAGCGCGTCCGGCGGCCACGCGGCCGGGGTCTATCTGCGGTCCCGCACGCCCGGGCTGCTGCGCCTCGCGGTGCTGGAGGGGCTGCCGGGTCCCCTGTTCCGCCCGTGGTGGCGGGTGCACGCCGACCGGCCCTTCCCGGTGGCCGACTCCTTCCGGCTCGGCGTCGAGGTGGCCCTGCCGAACGCGACGGAGACGATGCGGCGCTACCCCCAGTTCGCGGCGGCCCTGCCGTTCCAGTTCGGCTCGCTGTCCCTGCCGGTGGCCGGGTCGTCGACGGTCTTCGGCGTCCTGACGGTGCTGCGGCCCTCGACGACGGACGCCACGGAACTGATGCCGGTGCGCGAACGCCTGGCGCGGCTGGCCGAGGAGCTCGGGGCGGCGCTGGAGAAGCTGGAGGGCCAGGTCCCGGACACGGTCGCCTGGGACAGCGGCCCGCTGTGCGTACGCCCGCCGGCCAGCCGTCAGCCCTCCGGACACGTCGGGCGCTTCGGCTGGCGGCCGGAGACCGGTGAGGTCACGGCGGACGCGTGGCTGAACGGCGTGCTGGGCGTGGCGCCCGAGGACGACCCCGTCACCCTCGAGTCGTTCGCGGCGGCCGTCGCCCCCGCCGACGCCGAGCGGGTCCTGGCGGTGCTGCGGGAGGCCGCCGGAGGGCGGTCGCCCGCCCTGCCGCTGTACGTGCGCGCCCCGCACGGCGGGCCCCGGCTGGTCGAGGTGTGGGGTCCGCACACGGACGCACGGGACGCCACCGTGCCACCACCGGTCCGGGGCGTCGTCCTCGACCCGGGGCCTGACTCGGTGGCGGGCGCGGCCGCCGACCTGCTGCCGGACGGTGTGCTGTGCCTGGACCGGCTGGGTCACGTCGTCTACGCCAATCCGCACGCGGCGCGGCTGCTGCGCCGCCCGCGCACCGAGCTGCTGGGGCGCACGCTGTGGGAGGGCGTGCCCTGGCTGAACCAGCCCACCCTGGAGGACCATCTGCGCGGTGCGCTGCTCTCCCCGGACCCGGTGCACTTCCATGTCCGAAGACCGTCCGGACAGGGACGCGAGCGTCCCCCGCACCCGTTCTCCGGCGACTGGCTCGCGCTGTCCGTCTATCCGGGCGCAGACTTCCTGACCTGCACGGTCCGGCTGGGGCACCGCGTCGCGGACGCCCCGTCGGGTCCCCCGGACGCGCAGGCCGCCCCGCAGCCCCCGGAGAGCGGCTCCCTCTCCCCGCTGTACCGCCCGATCATCCTGGCCATCGCCCTGACCGAGGCCGTCACCGCCCGTCAGGTGTCCGCCGTGGTGATGCGGGAACTGCTGCCCGCGTTCGGCGGCAACCGGCTGGCCATCTACCTGTTGCAGGAGCGGCATCTGTACCTGGCGTGGGAGACCGGCTTCCCGAAGGGGTTCCTCGCCCCGTTCGAGGGCGTGGGGATGGACGAGCGGCTGCCCGGCGTGGAGACGCTGACCAGCGGGCGCCCCCTCTTCTTCGACTCGATGCGGCAGCTCGCCGACGCCTATCCGGGGATCCCCCTGGACGCGGAGGAGGGCTCCCGCGCCTTCCTGCCGCTGATCGCCTCCGGGCGCCCGGTCGGCTCCTGCATCCTCGGCTTCGACCGGCCGCGCAGCTTCAGCAACGAGGAACGCACCGTCCTGACCGCCCTGGCCGGGCTGATCGCGCACGCCATGGAGAAGGCGCAGCGCTACGAGAGCGAGGCGGCCCTCGCCCGGGGTCTGCAGCAGGCGCTGCTGCCCCGGCGGCTGTCGCAGCACCCGCTGATGGAGACCACCGGCCGCTATCTGCCCGGCACCCAGGGCATGGAGGTGGGCGGCGACTGGTACGACGTCGTGGCCGCCGGGGACGGGATGGCGCTGGTCATCGGCGATGTGCAGGGGCACGGGGTGCAGGCCGCCGCGACGATGGGCCAGCTGCGCAGCGCCGTCCGCGCGTTCGCGCTCGGCGACCGGCCGCCCGACGAGGTCATGAGCGGTACCAACCACCTGCTCATCGACCTCGACGCCGGGCTGTTCGCCAGCTGCTGCTACATCCGGCTCGACCCGGCGACCGGGCGCGCGCACGCGGCCGTGGCCGGGCATCCGCGGCCGCTGCTGCGCGGCGCGGACGGCCGTACGCAGGTGCTCGACCTGCCCGGCGGGGTGGTCCTGGGCGTGGACCCGCAGGCCCGGTACCCGGTGACGGAGCTGCGGATCGAGCCGGGGGCGGTGCTCGCGCTGTACACCGACGGGCTGGTGGAGCGGCCCGGCGTCGACATCGACGTGGGGATCGGCGCGCTGCGGGTGGCGCTGGCCCGGGCCGGTGCGCCGGGCGGACGTCCGGGTGGGCGCTCGCTGTCGTCCATGGCCGACCGGCTCACGGCGGCGGCCCGGCACATGGCGGACCGCCCCGACGACATCGCCCTGCTGCTCGCGACCCGGCGTTCCAGGCCGCTGCGGCCGATGTAGGGGGGTCTCGCCTCCGGGGGCGCGGCAGTGTAGACATGGCACATGGTCCGACTACGGGGTCGCTCGGGGGCCCGGTCGGCCCGTCGTCCCGACGGTCGGCGCGTCCGCACGGCGCCCGGCCGCACCGCTGTCGCGTCCGGACACGGGCCCGCCCCGGCGGCGGAGCGAGGGCGGCGCCGGGGATGGTTCTCGGCGGTACGGTCGACGGTCGGCGGGCGCAGCCTGGCCGGTCAGGTGTTCGTCCTCCAGGTCGTGATCGTGCTGCTGCTGGTCGTCGCCGCGGTCGTCGCGCTGGTGCTTCAGGTGCGGTACGACAGCACGCAGGAGGCCCGCAACCGCTCGGTGGCGGTCGCCGAGGCGTTCGCGAACGCGCCCGGCACCCGGCAGGCGCTGGACGAGCCCGATCCCACCGCCGTCCTCCAGCCGAGGGCGGAGGCGGCCCGCAAGGCGACGGGCGTCGACTTCATCGTCGTCATGAACACCGACGGACTGCGCTACACCCACCCGAAGCCGGACCGCATCGGCAGGACGTTCGTCGGCACGCTGGAACCGGCGCGGGCCGGCGGCGTCGTGGTCGAGGAGATCACCGGGACGATCGGCCCGCTCGTGCAGGCGGTGGTGCCCGTCGAGGACCCGGCGGGCCGGGTCGTGGGGCTGGTGTCGGCGGGGATCACCACCGACACCGTGGGCGGCACCGCCGACCGGCAGCTGCCGCTGGTGCTGAGCGCGGCCGCCGCCGCGCTGCTGCTGTCCACGGCGGGCACGGCCCTGGTCAGCCGGCGGCTGCTGCGGCAGACGCACGGCCTCGGGCCGGACGAGATGACCCGCATGTACGAGCACCACGACGCCGTGCTGCACGCGGTGCGCGAGGGCGTCGTCATCGTCGGCGACGAGGGCCGGCTGCTGCTCGCCAACGACGAGGCGCACCGGCTGCTCGACCTGCCCGAGGACGCGCAGGGGCGCCGGGTCCTCGACCTGGGACTCGCCCCCGAGACCGCCGGGCTGCTGCACTCGGGGCGGACCGCGACGGATGAGGTGCACCTGGTCAAGGACCGTCTGCTCGCGGTCAACCAGCGGCCCACGCATCTGCGCGGCCGCCCGTCCGGCAGCGTGGCCACCGTCCGGGACTCGACGGAGCTGCGGGCCCTGTCGGGCCGGGCGGAGGAGGCCCGCGAGCGCCTGGACATGCTGTACGACGCCGGGGTCGGCATCGGCACCAGCCTGGACGTGACCCGGACCGCGGAGGAGCTGGCGGAGCTGGCCGTGCCCCGGTTCGCGGACTACGCGACCGTCGACCTGTTCGACGCGGTGCTGGACGGCGGGCAGCCGGAGGCCATGACCCTGGTGCGGCGGTGCGCGCTCAGCGGGATACGGGAGGACGCGCCGCTGTACCAGGTGGGCCGGCAGATCCGGTTCGTGGAGTCCTCGCCGCAGGCCCGGGCGCTGAAGAACGCGCAGGCCGTGGTGGAGCCGCGGCTGGACGAGGCGCCGGGCTGGCGCGCGCAGGACCTGGAGCGGTCGGCGCAGGTGATGGAGTTCGGCATCCACTCGCTGATCACGGTGCCGCTGCGGGCGGGGTCGCTGGTGCTGGGCGTGGTGAGTTTCTGGCGGTCGCGCAAGTCCGGGCCGTTCGACGCGGAGGAGCTGGCGCTCGCCGAGGAGCTGGTCGCCCGGGCCGCCGTGTCCATCGACAACGCCCGCCGGTACACCCGTGAGCACGGCATGGCGGTGACGTTGCAGCGCAGCCTGCTGCCGCGCCGGCTGCCGGAGCAGAGCGCGCTGGACGTCGCCTACCGCTATCTGCCGGCGCAGGCGGGGGTGGGCGGCGACTGGTTCGACGTGCTGCCGCTGTCCGGGGCGCGGGTCGCGCTGGTGGTCGGGGACGTCGTCGGGCACGGTCTGCACGCGGCGGCCACGATGGGCCGGCTGCGTACGGCGGTGCACAACTTCTCGGCCCTGGACCTGCCGCCCGACGAGCTGCTCGGGCTGCTGGACGAGCTGGTGGCCCGGATCGACCAGGACGAGGCGGAGGACGCCGACACCGCTCCGGTGACCGGCGCGACCTGCCTGTACGCGGTCTACGACCCGGTGTCCCGGCGGTGCACGATCGCGCGGGCCGGGCATCCGCCGCCGGCCGTGGTCCGTCCGGACGGCTCGGTGGAGTTCCCGGACGTGCCGACGGGGCCGCCGCTGGGGCTGGGCGGACTGCCGTTCGAGACGGCGGAGCTGGAACTCGCGCCGGACAGCCGGCTGGTGCTGTACACCGACGGGCTGGTGGAGGACCGCGAGCACGACATCGACGAGGGTCTCGAACTGCTCCGCGAGGCGCTCGCGGGCGCGGGGCGCACCCCCGACGAGACCTGCCGCGCGGTGCTGGAGGCCCGGCTGGCGGACCGGCAGAACGACGACATCGCGCTGATCGTGGCCCGTACGCGGGAGCTCGGCGCGGACCGGGTCGCCGAGTGGGACGTGCCGTCGGACCCGGCGGCCGTGGCCCGGGTGCGGGCGGCGGTGACGCGGACCCTGGAGGAGTGGGGGCTGGGTGAGCTGACGTTCGCCACGGAGCTGATCCTCAGCGAGCTGGTGACGAACGCGATCCGGTACGGCGGGGAGCCGATCCGGGTGCGGATGCTGCGCGACCGCAGTCTGATCTGCGAGGTGTTCGACAGCAGCAGCACCTCGCCGCATCTGCGGTACGCGGCGATGACGGACGAGGGCGGCCGCGGCCTGTTCCTGGTCGCCCAGCTGGCGGAGCGCTGGGGCACCCGGTACCTCCCGGCGGGCAAGGTGATCTGGGCGGCGCAGCCGCTGCCGTAGAGCCCGCCCGTACGGGTTCTTCGTGCATAGGTACGAACCTTTGACGCGCCCGCTGTTCGGCATGCCCAGCGTCTGATAGTAAACCTTCCTATCAGTGCACGTACGGTCCGGCCTCCCTCCCCCCACACGATTCGGAGTCGCCGTGAAGCACCCCACACCCCTGCCCCGACGCACCCTGCTGACCGCGCTCGGCGCGGCCCTCGTGTCCGTCCCGCTCCTGAACCCCCTGCCCGCCTCCGCCCACCGACGGGCGCCCGGACTCGACGACCCGGCGAAGAAGGAGATCGCCATGCGGCTCGTGTCGAGCGCGGAGAACTCCTCGCTCGACTGGAAGGCGCAGTACCGCTACATCGAGGACATCGGCGACGGCCGCGGCTACACCGCCGGCATCATCGGCTTCTGCTCCGGCACCGGCGACATGCTCGACCTCGTCGAGCTGTACGCGGCCCGCCGCCCCGGCAACGTCCTGGCCCCCTACCTGCCGGCCCTCCGCCGCGTGGACGGCACCGACTCGCACGACGGACTCGACCCCGGCTACCCCCGGGACTGGGCGCGGGCCGCCGAGGACCAGGCGTTCAAGGACGCCCAGAACGACGAGCGGGACCGGGTGTACTTCGACCCGGCCGTCCGCCAGGGCAAGGCGGACGGGCTGCGCGCGCTCGGCCAGTTCGCCTACTACGACGCCGTCGTCATGCACGGCGACGGCACCGACCCCACGAGCTTCCGCTCCATCCGCCGCCGCGCCCTGGACCGGGCCCGCCCGCCCGCCGAGGGCGGCGACGAGACCGCCTACCTGGACGCCTTCCTGGACGCGCGGGTCTGGGCGATGCGGCAGGAGGAGGCCCACAGTGACACGAGCAGGGTGGACACCGCCCAGCGCGTCTTCCTGCGCGCGGGCAACCTCGACCTGAGGACCCCACTGGACTGGAAGGTGTACGGCGACAGCTTCCACATCGACTGACCGGGTGCGGGCCGCCGCCGCCGGACCCGGCGGCCCGCGCACCCGGAACCGGTCATAGAATTGATCTATGAGCTCATAGACCGGACCCGTGTACCGGGTAAGGTTTGCCTTAGTTTAGGCTTCCCCCGAGTCGATCTATCGCCTCTCGAAGGGAACCTGATCATGCCCCGCCCCCTGCGGGTAGCCATCGTCGGAGCCGGCCCCGCCGGGATCTACGCGGCCGACGCGCTGCTCAAGTCCGAGGTGGCCGCCGAGCCCGGTGTGTCCATCGACCTGTTCGAGCGGATGCCCGCGCCCTTCGGACTGATCCGCTACGGCGTGGCCCCCGACCACCCGCGGATCAAGGGCATCGTCACGGCCCTGCACCAGGTGCTCGACAAGCCGCAGATCCGCCTCTTCGGCAACGTCGACTACCCGAACGACATCAGCCTGGACGACCTGCGCGCGTTCTACGACGCCGTGATCTTCTCCACGGGCGCGACGGCCGACCGCGAGCTGCGCATACCGGGCATCGACCTCGACGGCTCGTACGGCGCGGCCGACTTCGTGTCCTGGTACGACGGGCACCCGGACGTGCCGCGCACCTGGCCGCTGGAGGCGGAGAAGGTCGCCGTCCTCGGCGTCGGCAACGTCGCACTCGACGTGGCCCGCGTCCTGGCGAAGACCGCCGACGAGCTGCTGCCGACGGAGATCCCGCCGAACGTCTACGACGGCCTCAAGGCGAACAAGGCCGTGGAGATCCACGTGTTCGGCCGCCGCGGCCCCGCCCAGGCGAAGTTCTCCCCGATGGAGCTGCGGGAGCTGGACCACTCCCCCAACATCGAGGTCATCGTCGACCCCGAGGACATCGACTACGACGCGGGCTCGATCGAGACGCGACGCGGCAACAAGCAGGCCGACATGGTCGCCAAGACGCTGGAGAACTGGGCGATCCGCGACGTCGGCGACCGGCCGCACAAGCTGTTCCTGCACTTCTTCGAGTCGCCCTCGGAGATCCTCGGCGAGGACGGCAAGGTCGTGGGCCTGCGCACCGAGCGCACCGCCCTCGACGGCACCGGCAACGTCAAGGGCACCGGCGAGTTCAAGGACTGGGACGTCACCGCGGTCTACCGCGCGGTCGGCTACCTGTCCGACAAGCTGCCCAAGCTGCCGTGGGACATCGACTCGGGCACCGTTCCCGACCAGGGCGGCCGGGTCGTCCAGGAGTCCGGCGAGCACCTTCAGTCGACGTACGTCACCGGCTGGATCCGGCGTGGGCCGGTGGGCCTCATCGGCCACACCAAGGGCGACGCCAACGAGACCGTGGCGAACCTGCTGGACGACTTCGCGAACGGCCGTCTGCAGACGCCGGGCTCGCCCGAGCCGGAGGCCGTCGACGCGTTCCTGGCCGAGCGCGAGGTCCGCTTCACGACGTGGGAGGGCTGGTACAGGCTCGACGCCGCCGAGAAGGCGCTGGGCGAGCCCCAGGGCCGTGAGCGCGTGAAGATCGTCGAGCGCGAGGACATGCTGCGGGAGAGCGGCGCGTAAGCGCGTCCGCGAACGCGGCGAGGAGCCGGGGGCATGAGCCCCCGGCCCCTCGCCTTGCGAAAAAACAGACGGCCCCGTAGATCACCGTCTGTTAGCTTCCCCGGGTGTTCTCGCTTCTCGAACCCCCGTTCTTCACCCGCCTGCGCGACGCGCGGCGGGTGCTCGTCGCCGGCGCGGGCGGCGGTTTCGACGTGTACGCCGGGCTGCCGTTGGCCCTGGCGCTGCGGGCGGCCGGCAAGGAGGTCCACCTCGCCAACCTGTCCTTCTCCGACCTGTACGGGCTGGACGCGGGCGCCTGGGTCGGCGACGACGTCGCCGCGATCCGCCCGGACACCGCGGTCCGCGGCCGGTACTTCCCCGAGCACAGCCTCGCCCGGTGGCTCGCCGCGCACAATCTGCCCGCCACGGTGTACGCCTTCCCGCAGACCGGCGTGCGGCCGCTGCGGGCCGCCTACCGCGCCCTGCTGGACCACCTCGGCGGCGTCGACGCGATCGTGCTGGTGGACGGCGGCACCGACATCCTGATGCGGGGGGACGAGCACGGCCTGGGCACGCCGGAGGAGGACATGGCCAGCCTGGCGGCCGTGGCCGGACTCGACGAGGCCGCGGAACGGCTGGTGGCCTGCCTCGGCTTCGGCGTGGACGCCTACCACGGGGTCAGCCACGCCCTGGTGCTGGAGAACCTCGCCGCCCTGGACCGCGAGGGCGCCTACCTGGGCGCCTTCTCGCTGCCGCGTGCCAGTGAGGAGGGGCGGCTGTTCCTGGACGCGGTGGAGCACGCCCAGCGGGACACACCGGGACGGCCGAGCATCGTCCAGGGCTCCGTCGCGGCGGCCGTGCGCGGGGAGTTCGGCGATGTGCGCTTCACCGAGCGGACCCGGAACAGCGAACTGTTCGTCAACCCGCTCATGGCGCTGTACTTCTGCGTCGAGGCCCCCGCCCTGGCCCGGCGCAACCTGTACCTGGACCGCCTGGCGGACACGGCCCTGATGCGCCAGATCAGCACGGCCATCGAGGACTTCCGCGACACCCTCCCCCACCAGCGCCCCCCTCGCGCCTACCCCCACTGAGGCTCCCGCGTCCCGTATTCCGCCGAAGTGGACAGGACGGCCGAGCGAGCTGTATACACTCCTGATCTTCACACAAGCTCCACACAGGGGGGACATATCTCCATGCACATACGCACGATCGCCACGACGGCCGTCGCCGCCGGCGCCCTCGCGGCCCTGACCGCCACCCCGGCGCAGGCCACCGAGTACTCGTCCGCGCTCAAGGTCCGTGGCGTCCAGTACGACGCGCCCGGCCGCGACTCCAACAACTGCACCACCGGGAACACCGACGACGAGTACCTGACGATCAAGAACTACTCGTCGAGCGCCACGGTCAACCTCAAGGGCTACGTGGTGAAGGACAAGGCCGGCAACAAGTTCACCTTCACCCGCAACCACTACCTCCAGCCGGGCGACTACGTGAAGCTCCGGGGCGGGCGCGGCACGGACTCCGACGCGCGCAACGTCGTCTACCGCAACAACTGCAACTTCATGTGGAACAACGACAAGGACACGATCTACCTGAAGAAGCCGTCGGGCGCGGGTGCCGACACGCACTCCTACACCAAGGGCTCGAACGACCGGGACGGCAACGGGTACATCACCTTCCACAAGTGACCGGCCCGCGCGACGGCGAGGGGACCCGTCCCGGTGCGGATGGTGGACGGGTCCCGCTCAGCCAGTCATTGTCGTGACCGGCCGCGGGCCGGGCCACGAGTGAACGCCGGCCGGTCCGGGCGCACGACACACACCCCGTGTGCACCCCCCGCTGCCCCGGTCCGGGCGTGCGGTGACGATACTGGACGGAGCACGCGCCCCCGGCCACAGATGGACTCATGCCCAGCTCCTCCCGCACCCGCCCCATGACTCCCCCCACCGTGTGGTCGGCCCGCGGCCGGCACCGGGGACCCGCCGCGCGGGACGACCTGCTGACCGCCCTGACCCGGCACAACGTCAGCGGCGGCCTCGACGACTTCCGGGAACGGCCCGATCCCAAGGGAAGCGACGCGACGGCCTTCGAGGCCCGCTGGCGGGTCGCCGGTCAGGTCACCGTCCGCGCCCGGCTCGACCTGGAGGAGAGCCGCGACGACACGCGCGTGTGGACCCTCGTCGCGGAGGCCGAGGCTCCCTGGGACCCCCGATGGCCGTCACCGGCCGCCCTGTTCTGGGCCGAGGAGGACGACGCGCCCTGGGCCCACGACGCCGCCACCGGCCTCCCCCTGGGCACCGTCAACCTCCTGCCCACGGACGACAAGGCCGTGCGCAGGCTGCTGCGGGACGCCGTACGGGACGGCGGGAGCATCCACGTCCTCGTCCACGAGGCCATGACCACGGACGAGCGCGGCCGCACCCCGCTGGCCGGGATGCTGCCGCCCGGCCTGCGGCACCGGGTCGTGGAGCACCGCGCCGTCCCCAGCCAGCTGCGCGTGGTCAACTACGCCCTGCGGGACCTCGGCCCGGAGCTGCCGCGCGGCGGCGCCGTCGTGCTCCCCGGGACGCCGGCCCCGCAGGGCTACGAGCCGGACGACTTCACCGTCCGCACCGTCTTCCTGGACGGCACCGAACCGGCCGAGCTCATCCACGCCGTCACCCGCTACGCGGCACTGCCGCACGCGCTCCCGCCCGGCGCCGACGCCACCCTGACCGCGCTCCGCGAGGACTGGACCCTGCTCACCCTCGAGGAGCAGCTCCAGCGCGAGCGCGAGCTGGTGCGGATGTACGCCGAGGCGCTCGACGCGATGACGAAGTCACGGGACCTGTACCGGGAGGCCGCCGAGGAGGCGCACGCCGCGCTGGCCGCGTTCCGGGAGTCCGCGGACGCCGTGGCCGCGCTGCCTCCCGCGCCGCCCGCCGATCCCGCCCCGTCCCCGCTCCAGCAGCTGACCCGCACCTTCGAGCGGCTCAAGGCCTCGGCGCGGGTGCGCAAGCAGGCCCCCGCCCCCGAGGAGGCCGCCGAACGGCCCCGGGAGAACGCCGACCGCTGACGGCCGGTCGTACGGCGGCTGCGCCGGTTGCCCGGGGAGGGCGTACCGCAATGGGCGGGGGCGCTTCGGTGGGGCGCTGGACGGTTTCGCACGCCTGCCCGAGCAGGTGACCGGGCCCGATCGCGCGTCTTCCGTCCTGACGGGTGACGTGATGCGGCCGGGTGACCGCCGTCATGCCATGTGCGCGGCGCGAGGGGGAATCCGACCTGCGGAGCGTGTGGCGTGCGCCACTCGCCGGGAGGAGGGTCCGTGGAGCCGAGCACCACTTGGATCGTCGCGGCGGCGGCACTGGCGGCCGTCGTGCTCGCCGTGGCCGTCGCGGTCCTGACGCGTCTGGTGCGCACCCGGCGCGTGATGCGCCGCGCCGGGCTGCCGACCGGCCCCCGCTGGGTGTTCTGGGGAGCCGTCCTGTACTTCGTGCTGCCCACCGATCTGATGCCCGATCCCGTGTATCTGGACGACGTCGGCGTGCTCTTGCTGGCACTGCGCTCGCTGCGCCGTTCGCCCGGGACGGGCCGTCGGACGCCATTGGTCACGGAAAGTAAGGAAACCAACCACTCGTTCGATTCGTTTAAGTAAGTGGAAACCGAAGGGCGTCGGCGGGCAGCGTGACGCCGCTGGGTGACCAGGCTCGATCGGAGCAGCACCTGTGAGGGAGAGACGATGCAACCGTTCGCGCTCAACTATGCACGGCCGGCAGCGGAGTTGGAGATCGCCGCTGTGTACGTCTACGACTCCGGTCTGCAGTTGAACGTGCTGCGTGACGGGCGCATAGCCGCCAGCGATCACGCGCTCCTGCGGGAATTGGGCACCACGACGTCCACGGCGGGTTCCAAGACTCACTTCGACGACTGAACGCAGGCCGCCGAAGATGACCGTCTTGATTCTGACCAACGAAGAGGACGTGACGGCGGACATGGTGGTCGTGCACCTGAACGCCGCCGGCGTCCCGGTGGTCCGCCTCGACCCCGCCGACCTGACCGGCGACGTCGCTCTGTCCGGCGAATACGCGCACGGCACCTTCCATGGGCATCTGTCGTCCGGTGGACGGCTGGTGACCCTGAGCGGGCTGCGGTCGGTGTGGGTGCGCCGGCCGGGCGGGGCGGCGGCGCGGGCCGCCGCTCCCTCGCCGTGGCTCGCGGAGGAGTCCGGGCAGGCCCTCTACGGGATGCTGCGGGCCAGCGACCTGCGCTGGATGAACCATCCGGACGCGGCCCGCCGGGCCCGCTACAAGCCGTGGCAGCTGCGGCTCGCCCAGCGCTGCGGGCTGCCCGTACCGGCCACGCTCATCACGACGTTCCCGCAGGCGGCCCGGGAGTTCGCGGCACGCCACCCGGATCTGGTGGTCAAGCCGGTGTCCGGCGCGCATCCGCAGGACCCGCCGCGGGCGGTGCCGACGAGCAGGGTGGCCCCGGACGCGGACTTCTCCGCCGTGGCGTTCGGGCCGACCCTGCTCCAGCGGCGGGTCGTCAAGCGCGCCGACATCCGGCTGACCGCCGTCGGCGGGGAGCTGCTGGCCGCCCGCAAGCCGGCCGGTGCCGACGCCGAGGTGGACGTGCGGTTCGCGCGGTCCGACAGCCCGTGGCGGCCCGTCGAGGTGGAGGCGCGGGTCGCCGAGGGCGTCCACGCCTATCTGCGGCGGGCCGGGCTCGCGTACGGGGCGTTCGACTTCGCCGAGGACACCGACGGGACGTGGTGGTTCCTGGAGTGCAACCAGTCCGGTCAGTTCGGGTTCGTCGAGGTGGACACCGGTCAGCCGATCGCCCGGTCCATCGCCGAGTGGCTGGCCACCCCGGTGCCGGGACGGCCGGCGCCCAGCGGCGACACGGACGCGACGATGGTGTGACGGGGCGGGATCAGAGCGACGAGGACCCCGGCGGCAGGGCGGTGCGCTGCCAGGCCGGGGCCGGCGCGGCCTGTCCCGCGGGCGCCGGCGGGCGGCCCGGGGACTGGAGCGGCTGAAGGACGAACTCCAGGTCCCTGCTCACGCGTTCCGCCTCCCTGCGCACCTGGAGGGGGATGTCACCGCGCTCGGCGATGAGCCGGTCGTAGATGGGGGAATCCTGGAACACCCGTCAACGCGCCTTTCTGTCGTGGCCCTGTGTGCATTTTGGGCACGGCTGTGAAGTCTAGGCGCCGACGCACACTGAAGTACGAATTCTGCCAGAGTGCTTGGACAGGCGGTGAACCGGTGCTATGGCCCCGGGTTCAGGCACCCGTGGTGGAGCCCGGCCGGACGATCATCAGCACGGTGACCGTGGCCCACAGCAGATTGAAGATCCCCGTGAACATGGCGAGCCGGACGGTCGCGGGCCGCTCGACGGCCCGTCCGGCGTCCAGTTCCTCCAGCAGTTCCTCCTGCCGGGGCAGGACGAACGCGATGAGGAGGCCGGCGGCCGCGGCCGTCAGCGTGATCGAGGTGATGAGCCACCCGCTGCCGAGCACGCCCATGGCCAGGGCGGTGGCGAGACCGAGCACGGGGACCGACACCCCGAGGGCGGCGTACACCCGGCAGATGCGGTGCAGCAGCCGGACCGTGCCCAGCGCGACGGCGCCGTCCGCGGCGGGGACGCGCCGTGCCGCGGGCGGGAACATGCTGGCGGCCACGGTGACCGGTCCGACCGCCACGATCGCGGCCAGGACGTGCAGGGTGAGCAGGAACTTCGTCATGGGGAGCTGGGTTTCCTCGGTGTCGGCGGGTGATCGGCGCCGCCCACGCTAGAGATCGTCCCCGCACGCGCACAGTGGCGGAAACGACAGCTTCCCACGGATTCCCGCCAACCGGATCCACCTGCACTCACCTCGGCCCACCTCGTGCGACCAGGGGGTCTGTGATCGGCGGGAACCCGCCTAGGGTGGCCTCCATGCACACCGTGGCGATCCTGGTCCTCGACGACGTGGTGCCGTTCGACATGGCGGCGCCCCTCCAGATGTTCGGCTGGGCGCGGCTGCCGGACGGGCGCCGCCCGTACCGGGTCCGGCTGTGCGCGGAGCGGCCGGAGGTGCGGACGGAGGGCTTCGCCCTGCGCGTCGACCGGGGGCTGGACGGGCTGGCGGACGCGGACACGATCGTGGTGCCGGGCAGCGACCACTCCGGGCCGCCCTCGGACGCGGTCGCCGAGGCCCTGCGCGAGGCGGCGCGGGCCGGCACCCGGATCGCCTCCGTGTGCTCGGGCGCCTTCGTGCTCGCCGAGGCGGGGCTGCTGGACGGGCTGCGCGCCACCACGCACTGGATGGCCACCGACGAACTGGCCCGGCGCTTCCCGGCCGTGCAGGTGGAGCCCGATGTGCTGTACGTGGACAACGGCAACGTCCTCACCTCGGCCGGGGCCGCCGCGGGCCTGGACATGTGTCTGCACATGATCCGCCGTGACCTGGGTTCGGCGGTGGCCGCGCACAGCGCGCGGATGTCGGTCGTGCCGCTCGAACGGGAGGGCGGGCAGGCGCAGTTCATCGTGCACGAGCATCCTCCGGTGCCCCGCGGGTCGGCGCTCGAACCGGTCCTGGAGTGGATCGAGGACAACCTGGCCGGGGAGCTCACCCTGGCCGCGATGGCGGAGCGCTCCGGGATGAGCGAACGCACCTTCAGCCGCCGTTTCCGCGAGCAGACGGGGACCACTCCGCTCCAGTGGCTGCTGCGGGCGCGCGTACGGCGGGCCCAGTACCTGCTGGAGAACAGCGACCATCCGGTCGAACGCATCGCCCGCCAGGCCGGGTTCGGCTCGCCGACCGCGTTCCGCGAGCGGTTCCGCCGGGTGGTCGGCACCACTCCGTACGCGTATCGCGCCGCCTTCCAGGGAAGGACCTCCGCGGAGCCGTCTTCGGTAACGGTGGGATAAATCACCCGAGTCCGTATGGGCCCGCCGACAGTTGGGCAAGAGGTATCGATCCTCCCCCAAGGACGGTGTAGCCCATGAACAGTTCCAGCCGCCTCCTCTGCCTCCTCTACCTGGCCACGAGCGCCGGGCTCGCCTGGGTGACGGTGCTGGAGATCCGGTACGGCCCCGCATGGGCGGCCTGCATGTTCGCCGCCGCCAGCCTGGTGCCGGTGATCGCCGTGGTGCGCGAGACCGTGATCGGTGAACAGGACCGGCTGCTGCGGGAGCCGGACGCTCCGGCCGCGCGCGGCGGTGACGCCGCCGAGGCGATCGTGCGGGCGGAACTCGACGCGGCGTGCTGCGAGCGCTGGTGGACCACCCTCGGCAGTGAGCACGACCTGATGTGCCGTCACCGGTCGCCCCACCGCAGCAGCGCCGCCTGACACGGCCCGCTCAGGTCCGCCGGAGCACCTCGACCGCCAGGTCGTTGTCGACGGTGTAGTAGGGCCGCACCGCGAACTCCCCGACGACGGCCGCCGGATGGACGAAGATCTCCTTGCGGTCCGCCACGTCGTCCAGCAGACGGCCGGCCCGGATCAGGGGCGCGTCGGCGCCCGCCCCGGCCCGGACGAAGACGTCCCAGACACGGTCGCCGTCCCCGCTCTCGGGGAGCAGGTCCGCGTGGTCCACGGTGAAGGCGAGGTCGCGGCCGTCGCCCCCGGCGCGCGGTGCCACGGTCCGCTCGACGCCCTTCCCGCCCCGCAGGCGCAGCAGCACCGAGGCCCCCGCGTCGAGCGGGACGCCGTGGAGACGGGCCCGGACGGTCGTGGACCGGTCGGTGACGTCGATGCCGGCGACCTCCACGTGGGCGTCGCGCAGCCAGGTCCGCAGTGCGAGGTACCCGTCCCTGGTCACGTAGGGGATGCGGACCGCCACCGGTGACGGCCGGTCCCGGACGTGCCCGTCCACGAGGGCCCGCAGGTCCCGCAGGCCCGGGCGCAGACGTATGCGCTCCCCCTCGGGCCCGGGCAGCAGATAGAGGTCCCAGCGGCCCTCGGGCAGGGCGGGCAGCGGGTCGAGGACGGCGCTCAGCTCTCCGTCTCCGGCATCGGCGAGGTCGAGGACCCGCAGGGTCTTCTCGGGCTGCCCCTTCCTGGGGCGCAGCCGCAGCAGCAGCCGGGGCGACGGGAAGGCCGCCGGGCCCGGCGGGGCGAGACGGAAGGTGATCCGGCCGTCGGTGCCGGCCGTGCAGGCGGCGCGCGGCGCGGTGGCGGGTGCCGTCGCGGTCGTGGGGGTCATCGCTGTCCTCCGCGGATGGTGCGCCGGGCGGCGGAGGCCGCGGCGTAGGCGGCGTCCCGGGCGGCGAAGCCGTGACCGGCCAGGGCCCGGCGCAGGCGTGCGGGTTCCGGCGGCGCCGGGGGCCGGGCGGTTCTGCGGGCCGTGGCCGCCGCCTCGATCAGCCGCTCGGCCTGCTCGACGACGGGCGCGGGTGCGAAACGCCGCGCGTTGTCCAGCGCCGTACGGCCCATGCGGCGGCGCAGTTCGTCGTCGCCGACGAGGTCCAGCAGGGCGGCGGTCAGGGCGTCCCGGTCGCCGACGGGCACGAGGCGGCCGTCGGCGCCGTCCTCGATGATCTCGGCGGGGCCGTACGGGCAGTCGGTGCTGACGACGGGCAGCCCGCAGCGCATGGCTTCGACGATGGTCATGCCGAAGGGCTCGAAGTTGGCGGCGGTGGCGCCGATCGAGCCTTTGACCCACTCCGCCTCCATCGGCGCGGCGGCGCCCATCAGTAACGCGTGGTTGCTCAGGCCGAGGCGCTCGATGAGCCGGCGCAGCCGGGTGTGCTCCTCGCCCTTGCCGTAGATGCGCAGCTGCCAGTCCGGGTGGGCGGCGGCGACCGGGGCGAAGGCCTCGATGAGCAGGTCGTACCGCTTGACGGGGACCAGCCGTCCGGCGGCGACGATCACTTTGGCCGTGCCGTCGGCGGCGGGCAGCACGGGGTCGGGCACGCTGTTGGGCAGGGCCTCCACGCGGACGCCGGGCAGCCGCATCTTGCGCCGGTAGGCGGCCGCGTCGGCCTCGGTGACCGTGGTGACCACGTCGAGCCGGCGGTACGCCCGGCGCAGCGTGGTGCGCAGGCGGGGCGGGTGGTTGTCGAGGGTGAGGTGTTCCTGGCCGATGCGCAGGACGTGGTCGGGCGCCTGCCGTGCCACGTGCACGTTGAGGCCGGGGCGGGTGCCGATGACGACCTCGGCGTCGGTCGTGGCCAGGGCCTCGGCGATCCGCTGGTCCGTCAGCTCGCTGTACTGGTGGTAGCGGTACTCGGCGACGGGGAAGACGCGGGCCGGGCGCAGGTGCAGGGGGTGTTCCTTCTCCTGCCGCAGATCCACCAGGGGGCGCAGCGACACCCGCGGGTCCAGGGTGTGGCTGGGGTGTTCGCGGTGCCGGAGCACCGAGACGATCTCCACCTCGTGCCGGCCGGCGAGTGCCTGGGCCAGGTTGAAGGTGGTGGTGATCGTGCCCCCTATCCCGTAGGCGTTGTGCAGCAGGAAAGAGATCTTCATAGTGGACCAGACCACGCCGAGGCCCCGTCAGTTGCCTTGCGTTATCGCACTGTTGTCTGGGCCACCTGACCGTGCTGTGGTCGGACGGCCGCGCCGCCACGGGGAGGGGACGCCTTGTGGGCGCCGGCCGGGACGGCCGGCCATCCCCGCGGGGCGTGGGATCGGGGACGACGCGTCACACGGCGTCGAGCTCGGCGAACTCCTTCTCGGTGAGGCTCAGTTCGGCCGCGGCGAGCGAGTCACGGATGGTCTCGGGCCGGCTGGAGCCGGGGATCGGCACGACCACCGGGGACTTGGCGAGCATCCAGGCCAGGCAGACCTGCTGCGGGCTCACCCCGTGGGCCTCGGCGACCCGGGCGAACGGCGCGTAGGCGGAGCCGAGTTCACGCGCCTTGGAGATGCCGCCGAGCGGGCTCCACGGCAGGAACGCGATGCCGCGTTCGTCGCACAGGCGCAGTTCCGGCTCGCTGGAGCGGAAGGCCGGGGAGAACTGGTTCTGCACGGAGACGAGCCGCCCGCCGAGGATCTCGTCGGCCTCGCGGATCTGGTCGGGGTTCGCGTTGGAGATGCCCGCCATGCGGATCTTGCCCTCGTCGAGCAGTTCCCGCAGGGCGCCGACGGACTCGGCGTACGGCACCCGGGGGTCGGGGCGGTGGAACTGGTACAGCCCGATGGCCTCGACGCCGAGCCGGCGCAGGGACGCCTCGCAGGCCTCCTTGAGGTGCCGGGGGCTGCCGTCCAGCGTCCAGCTGCCGTCGCCGGGGCGCAGATGGCCGCCCTTGGTGGCGACGAGGACGTCCTTGCCGCGGTCGTGGGAGGCGAGGGCCTTGGCGATCAGGGTCTCGTTGTGGCCGACCTCGTCGGCGTCGCGGTGGTAGGCGTCGGCGGTGTCGATGAGCGTGACGCCCGCGTCGAGCGCGGCGTGCAGGGTGGCGAGGGAGCGGGCCTCGTCCGGGCGTCCCTCGATGGACATGGGCATTCCGCCCAGTCCGATGGCGCTGACCTCGACGTCCCCGATACGGCGGGTGTGCATGGGATCGTGACCTCTTTCGCGTCGGGCGGTGGTGAACGTTCCCGGACCTCACCAGCCTGACCGCCGTGCCGCGCGAGGTCCAATAGAAGAATGAGAACGCATTCAGCGACGGTGCCGCTGAATCGCGTGGCGGGTCCCCGGTGGCGGTGACCGCAAACCGGGCCGCTTGCGCGGTGCCGGGACCGGTGTGGCACGCTCGGCCGGTGTCTACCGGACTGTGAGAGGCGGCGGCATGCGCATCGGACTGCTCGGAACCGGCCCGTGGGCCCGGATGGCCCACGCCCCCGCCCTGAGCGGGCACGGCGAGCTGGACTTCGTCGGCGTGTGGGGCCGCCGTACGGCTCCCACGAAGGAACTCGCCGACGCCCACGGCGTGCGCGCCTACGACGACGTCGACGCGCTGATCGCCGACGTGGACGCGGTGGCCGTGGCGCTGCCGCCGGACATCCAGGCGGAGCTGGCGGCCCGGGCCGCGCGGGCGGGCCGGCATCTGCTGCTGGACAAGCCGCTCGCGCCCACGGTGGCCCAGGCACGGGACGTCGTGGCGGCCGCCGGGGAGACCGGGGTGGCCTCGGTCGTGTTCTTCACCGCGCGGTTCCAGCCGGAGACCGAGGACTGGATCGGCCGGCAGGCCGCCGCCGGGAGCTGGTTCACGGGACGGGCCGAGTGGCTGGGCGCGGTGTTCGGCGGCGAGGACAGCCCGTTCGCGGACTCGCCGTGGCGGCGGGACAAGGGCGCCCTGTGGGACGTCGGCCCGCACGCCCTGTCGGTGCTGCTGCCGGTGCTGGGTGACGCGAGGCGGGTCGCGGCGGCCGCGCACGGCCCCGGGGACACCGTCCATCTCGTCCTGGAGCACACCGGCGGCGCGTCCAGCACGCTCACCCTGAGTCTCACGGCGCCCCCCGCGGCGGCCGGGGCGACGGTGGAGCTGCGGGGCCGGGCCGGGGTGGCGCTGCTCCCGGAGTCCACCGCGACCGCGGTGGACGCGCTGCGCCGGGCCGCGGACGCCCTGCTGGGCGCGGTCCGCACCGGCGAACCGCACGCCTGCGACGCGCGGTTCGGCCTGCGGGTGACGGAGATCCTGGCGGACGCGGAGAGCCGGCTCGGCGCCGGGGGCTGACGAGCCGGCGGCCCGCGCGGAACACACCCGGGTCCTACAGGTTGTAGCCGCCGGACACCTCGATGGTCTGGGCGGTGACCCAGCGGCTCTCGTCGGAGACGAGAGTGGCGATCATCGCGCCGATGTCGTCGGGCTCCCCGACGCGGCCGAGCGCGGTCCGCTCGGCGAGCGCCGGGATGATCTCCGGGAACCGGGTGAAGGCGTCGTCGCCGAGCCGAGTGCGGGTGGCGCCCGGCGCGACACCGTTGACGCGGATGCCGCGTGTGCTGAACTCCTTGGCCAGGCACCGGGTCAGGACGTCCAGTCCGCCCTTGACGGCGGCGTAGGCGGAGTAGCCGGGCTGCATCCCGGAGGACGTGACGTTGCTGCTCGTGTTGACGACGGAGCCGCCGTCCGCCAGCAGCGGGAGCAGGGTCTGGGTGAGGAAGTAGGGGCCCTTCAGCAGCACCCGCATCAGCCGGTCGAAGTCGTCCTCGGTCGTGTCCTCGAACATCGCGGTGTGGGCGATGCCGGCGTTGTTCACCAGGTGGTCGAAGGTGTCACGCTGCCAGACGTCCCGCAGGGCGTCCGTGACCGCGTCGCGGAAGGCCGGGAAGCCGGCGCTGTCACCGACGTCCAGGGGAAGGGCGACGGCGGTGCCGCCGGCCTTCTCGATCTCGGCGACGGTCTCCAGGCCGCCCTCCTTGTTCCTGCCGTAGGTGAGGATCACCCCGGCACCCCGCTCGGCGATCTTGAGGGCGGCGCTGCGCCCGATGCCGGAACTGGCCCCGGTGACGATGGCGACCTGCATGGCGTCTCTCCTTCAGCGAATGGTCCAGATCTGTCGTCCCGGCTCTCACCGGAACAACCTCGATGCCTCCATTCAATGCCTCTGACCTGCATAAACGTTAGACAGATCCTCCTACGGACCTGCACGATCCTCTCGCTCGCGGGAACGAACGCCCGACGGGGTGCTGCAATGGGCGCATGGACCTCACCGAGCTCAGAGCGCTGCTTGCCCGGCATGCGCGGCCCGACACGACGACCGCGATCGACGGCGTCCATGTGGCGAGGGTCGACCGGTCCGGGCCGCCGGCCCCCGAGACGTCGGGCACGATCCTCGCGGTCATCGCCCAGGGCGCCAAACGGCTGGCACTCGGGGACCGTGTCTTCGAGTACGGTCCCGGCGAGTATCTGGTCGCGTCCGTCGACCTGCCGGTCACCGGCCACTTCACGCGGGCCGACCCCGAGCATCCGGCGCTGGGCTTCGGCATGGTCCTGGAGCCGTCGGCGGTCGCGGAGCTGCTGCTCCGGGCCGGTCCGGGGGCGGGCGCCCGGACCGGCGGCGGGGGCACGCCCTCGGGCATCGCCGTCAGCACGGCCTCCGACGCGCTGCTGGACGCCGTGGTGCGGCTGTTGCGCCTGCTGGACGAGCCACGCGACCGCGATGTGCTGGCCCCGCTGGTCAAGCGGGAGATCCTGTGGCGGGTGATCACCGGCGAGCAGGGCGCGACGGTGCGTCAACTGGGCCTCGCCGACAGCGGTCTGAGTCATGTGTCACGTGCCGTGCGCTGGATCCGCGAGCACTACGCGGAGCCCTTCCAGGTCGAGGAAGTGGCCCGGATGTCCGGCATGAGCACCTCCGCGTTCTACCGCAACTTCCAGGCGGTGACCGCGATGAGCCCCATCCAGTTCCAGAAGCGGATCCGCCTCCAGGAGGCCCGGCTGCTGCTGGCCACCCGGCCGGGCGACGTCACGGGCGTCGGCCGCAGCGTCGGCTACGACAACCCCTCGCAGTTCAGCCGGGAGTACCGCCGCCAGTTCGGGACACCGCCCAGCCGGGACGCCGCCCGGCTGCGGCACGCGGCGCGCGGCGGGGCGGGCGCCGCGTCCTGAACGGTCATGTCGCGCTGGGCGGCCGGAAGTTGATCCGTTCGCCGACCACGGGGAAGCCCGCCTTGGCGAACTGGGCGGCCATGGGGACGTTGCCCTGGTCGGTGGAGGCGGTGATCCGTTCGGCGCCGTGCCGGACCAGATGGTGGGTGCACTCGGCGAGCAGGTCGTAGGCGTAGCCGTGGCCGCGCTGCTCGGGGACGACGCCGATGAACCCGATGGTCGGCCCGGACGGGTTGTGCGCGGGGATGTGGATGCCGGCCAGCTCGCCGTCGGGTGTCCGGGCGACCTGCCACCACTCCCGCGGGGAGGGGCACCAGTGGAAGAAGTCCAGCTCCTCCTGGGCGGCCAGGTCGAGGCCGCCCTCCTCTCTGGCCCGCAGCGCGTGGGCCTCCAGGGTGACGGAGTGGATGCGCCGCAGGGCGTCGAAGAAGACGGCGTCGTCGGGTTCGGTCTCGAACCGCAGCCGTCCGGGGCGTTCGGGCAGACCCAGGTCGGGCGTCCAGCGGTACTGGAAGCGCTCGACGAGCAGGGTGTAACCGGCCGCGCGCGCGGCGGCGAAGCGGGTCTCGGCGGCCCCTTCGACGGCGGGGTCGTCCCGCCGGCCGCCGGGCAGGTTGATCTCCAGCTCGACCTGCCAGGGCGAGGTGCGCAGCAGCGCCGCCCCCGCCTCCTCCTCGCCCTCGGCGACGTCGAACCAGTTGACGTTGACCGGCTCCTGGTCGTCCGGGCCGCCCCACCACGCGCCGCGGGCGACGACGGTTCCGTCGCGCAGCGCCACCCGTTTCCACTCGGGGCGGAACACGGTCGTACGGTGCCCCTCGGCGGCGGCGAGCGGATCGGGGTGGGCGTCGAAGAGCGCGGCGTCGTCGGCCGTGAGCGTGCGGATGACCGGGTCGGTCATGAAGTCCTCCGGGTCGCGGACGGTGAAAGCCCCCGGACGGTACGTGGCCGCTTACGCCGACGTCCACGTCATTTCCCCGGTCAGTGCCCCCGCGCAGCCGCTCTCGGGAGCGCTCTCAGGTGTCCGGAGCGCCTTAAGCGTGCCTTAGACAAGCATTAAACGATCGTGCACATTTCATGACCATCACCATTTCCGCAGGTCAGTGCGTTTTCGGTGCTGTGCAGCACTGTTGGCCCCTGCGGACGGGGTGCGTACCATCGGGGCCCATCGGCGGCATGACCCCTCCTTTCAGAGAGCGCTCTCAGAGCGTTCTGCCGCACACCGGAGGCAGCCGCCCGACCAAGGCACCCGCTCGACACCCCCGGGAGACCCCCCCACATGACATCCCGACACCAGCGCCCCCTCGGCCGCCGACGGCTCCTGTTCGCCCTCGGCGGTGCGGCGGTCGCCGTCCCCGCCATCGCCACCGTGGCGCCGTACGCCCTCGCGGGGACCTCGGAGGACGGCGAGCCGAAGGCCGCGGCGGACACGCTGCCGCTGACGATCGTCAACAACAGCGGCGAGTTCGGCAACGGAAACGTCCACGTCTACGTCGTCGGCAACCAGGACGGGCGTCAGGTGCGCCTCACCCCGGACGGCACCCTCGCGCCGATCGCCCTCTCGGACAACGGTGCCGACGGCTTCACCGACTACGCGATCAGCCTCGCCGGCAGCGGTGAGACCAAGCTGTCCCTCCCCCACATGTCCGGCCGGATCTACGTGGCGCTCGGCGAGAAGCTCAAGTTCAAGGCCGTCGCCGACGGCAACGGGGACGCCGCGCTCCAGTACCCGGCCGGCTGGGTCTCCTCGGACCCCAACTTCCCGGTGCTGCACGACTGCGCCGAGTTCACGTTCAACTCCTCCGGGATGTTCTGCAACACCACCATGGTCGACATGTTCAGCGTCCCGCTGAGCATCCGGCTCACCGGCGACCAGGACCAGACGACGGGCAAGCTGAAGGCCGGCGGGCGCGCGAGCGTCTTCGACGCGGTCCGTGCCGCGGGGGACTTCGCCGAGCTCGTCGTGGACGACACCCGGGTCATCGCACCCGGCCACGGCCTGGACGCCGGCCTGTTCGCCGAGGACTACTTCGCCCCGTACATCGACGAGGTGTGGAGCACGTACACGGGCCGGGACCTCACCGTGAAGACCAACGCGGGCACGTTCACGGGCCGGGTGCGCGGCGACCGCTTCACCTTCGACGGGCCCGCCCAGGTCTCCTTCGCCAAGCCGTCCACGCGTGACGTGCTGTTCTGCGACGGCAACCTGGCCGCCCCCAACGACGGCACCACCGGGCCGGTGGCGGCGATCCTCGGCGCCGGCTTCAACCGCTCGACGCTGCTCAGCGAGCCCGCCCAGCCCACGACAGACCCCGCCGGGTTCTACGGCACCGACCTCACCAACCACTACGCCAAAGCCGTGCACGCGGCCACCGAGGACGGCAGGGCGTACGGCTTCGCCTTCGACGACGTCGCCGACTTCGCCTCGTACATCCAGGACACGGCGCCGACCGGGCTGACGCTGACGCTCACGCCGTTCGCCTGATCCGGCCGGCGCGGGGCGGACGGCCGTCGGGCGGGTTTCCTCTCCCGCCGGGAGAGGTACCCCGAGGGTCCGGGGCACGGTGCGCGAGCGGGCCCGCGGGTCCTCCGGATGCAGGAGGCGCTCCCGCGATGAATGGTGGGTAGCAGACCCGATGACCGCACCGGGCCCGAACCGAAGATCCCCGGATCCGAGGAGCAGAGATGATGCCGACGTCCCAGCCCGAAGCGTCCGGGCCGTCCGAGGAGCGTTGCACCCCGGACGACCTGCTCCACGCCCGCACCGGCACCGAGGTGTCGCCCGAGGACATCGTGCTTGCCTCGGGCAAGGACCTCAACGCGCACAACCTGGAATGGGCCAAGCGCAAGATCGAGGCGGAAGGGCCCTCCGCCCTGGAGAAGCTGCTGCCGTAGAAGTCCCCGGCGCCCCGACCGCGCGGGCCGCCCCGGGTGCGAGCCGACGCCCGGGGCGGCCCGCGCGCTGTCGTACGCCCGCCGGGGTCACTCGTCGAGGCAGAGGACCGGCACCCGCTGGACGAGGTTGTTGGCGAACCCCCCGCGGTTCCAGGGCGGTCGCAGCGGCTGGGTGCGGCCGTCGGCATCGGTCGCGCGGGCGCTGAGCACATGCTCGCCGGGGACGGCGGTCCACGCGTGCCGCCACCGGCGCCAGGCCCAGCGGTGCCCGTCGTCGGGTTCCGGTTCCGCCTCGCGCCAGGTGGCTCCCGCGTCCGTACTGACGTCGACACGGGTGACCGGCGCGTACCCGGACCAGGCCCGCCCTTCCAGGGTCACCGGGCCGGGCCGCAGCACCCGGGAGCGGGACATGAAGTCGGGGAAGCCGGGCGGGACCAGCAGGGCGCGCGGGGCGATCCGGGTCACCGGCTCCCCCGGATCCTCGGGCCGCCGGCGCAGCCGGTAGGCGGCGGTGTGCTGGAACCCGGTGAACGGCTCGTCGGCGACCGTGATCCCGCGCAGCCACTTCACGTGCGCCATGCCGTACCAGCCGGGCACGACCAGACGCAGCGGGTATCCGTGCTGCGGGGGCAGCGGGGCGCCGTTCATCGCGTACGCCACCAGCACCTCGGGGTCCGCGCCTGCGGCCACCTCCAGCGGCAGCGCCCGCTGGTAGTCCTGCTCGACTCCGCGCTCCACCCCGTGGTCGGCGCCGGTGAAGACGACGTCGACGGCCTCCGCCCGCACCGACGCCTCGGCGAGCAGCAGCCGCAGGGGGACACCGGTCCACTCGGCGGTGCCGACGGCCTCCACCAGCCAGGGCTGGCTGACCGGCCGCGGGTCCAGCAGGGCCCGCCCGTTGCCGGCGCACTCCAGCGTGACCCGGGTGGTCACCCGCGGGAACGCCGCGAGGTCGGCCGGGGCGAGGCTCAGCGGACGCCGGACCCTGCCGTCGACGTCCAGGCGCCAAGCGGTGCCGTCGGGGACGTACGGGATGTCGTAGTGCGTGAGCACGTAGTGCAGGCCCGGCGGGGTGAGGTCGTGGCGCAGAGTCTCCAGTGGCAGACCGTGGTTGCGCGCGGCGAGCGCCAGTTCGTCCGGGCCGATGCCCTCGCCGGGGCCGGCCAGCCGGGCCGGTGCGCTCGCGTCGGCGAGTCGGTGACCCATGCCGCCATTATCCGCGCGCGGCCGCCGGGCCGCCCGCCCGCGCGGACGGTTGCCCGCTCACCCTTCCGGAAGTGGGCCACCGGCTGCCAGACTCCTGAGGTGCCCGACTACGACATGCTTGTCATCGGATCCGGACCGGGCGGCCAGAAGGCCGCCATCGCCGCCGCCAAGCTCGGCCGTCGCGTGGCCGTCGTGGACCGCCCCGACATGGTCGGCGGCGTCTCCATCCACACCGGGACCATCCCGTCCAAGACCATGCGCGAGGCCGTGCTGTATCTGACCGGCCTCACCCAGCGCGATCTGTACGGCCAGAGCTACCGGCTCAAGGACGACATCACCGTCGCCGACCTGACCCCGCGCACCCGGCACGTGGTGGGCCGCGAGGTCGACGTCATCCGCAGCCAGCTCTCCCGCAACCAGGTGTCCCTGTACGCCGGCGTCGGCCGCTTCGTCGACCCGCACACGGTCGCCCTGCGGGAGATCACCGGCCAGGAACGGCTGCTCACCGCCGAGCACATCGTCATCGCCACCGGCACCCGGCCCGCGCGGCCCGCCAGTGTGGAGTTCGACGGGCGGACGATCATGGACTCGGACAACGTGCTGTCGCTGGAGCGGGTCCCGCGGTCCATGGTGATCGTCGGGGCCGGGGTGATCGGCATGGAGTACGCGTCCATGTTCGCGGCGCTCGGCAGCAAGGTCACCGTGGTCGAGAAGCGCCCGGGGATGCTCGACATGTGCGACGTCGAGGTCATCGAGTCGCTCAAGTACCACCTGCGGGACCTCGCGGTGACGTTCCGCTTCGGCGAGACGGTCGCCGCGGTGGAGCGGCACGCCCGCGGCACGCTCACGGTCCTGGAGAGCGGCAAGAAGATACCGGCCGACGCCGTGATGTACTCGGCGGGCCGGCAGGGCCTCACCGACGAACTGGACCTGGCCAAGGCGGGACTGGGCGCGGACGCCCGCGGCCGGATCACCGTGGACGAGCACTACCGCACCGAGGTGCCGCACATCTACGCGGTCGGCGACGTCATCGGGTTCCCCGCGCTGGCGGCCACGTCGATGGAACAGGGCCGGGCGGCGGCGTACCACGCCTGCGGGGAGCCCGTCGGCCGGATGCACCACCTCCAGCCGATCGGGATCTACACCATCCCGGAGATCAGCTTCATCGGCCGGACCGAGGACCAGCTCACGGAGGACCGGGTGCCGTTCGAGGTCGGCATCTCCCGTTACCGCGAGCTGGCCCGCGGGCAGATCATCGGCGACTCGCACGGCATGCTGAAACTCCTGGTCTCCCCCGAGGACCGCACGCTGCTGGGGGTGCACTGCTTCGGCACGGGCGCGACCGAGCTCATCCACATCGGGCAGTCGGTGATGGGGTGCGGCGGGACCGTCGACTACCTGGTCGACGCGGTGTTCAACTACCCAACGCTGGCGGAGTCCTACAAGGTGGCCGCCCTCGACGCCACGAACCGCCTGCGCCAGATCGACCACATCGTCGACTGAGCGGGCCGAGGGGGGCCAAGGGGGCCGGGGCGCCTACAGGTCCTCGTCGTCCACGACGTGCATCGCGGCCTCCTCGGCGCCGGCCGCCCCGGCGTCGATGCCCACGTCGGAGGCGATCTCCTCCTTCACGGCGTCGGTGTGCGCGCCCTCGTCCGGGGCGACCAGACGGCCGGCCCGCTCGTCGCCCGCCTCCGGGTCGACGGGTTCGCCCTCGCCGCCGGGCAGGTCGCCGACGCCGTCACCGGTGGGCGCGCCGACGTCCGGGACCTCCTCGGCGAGCCGCTGGTCCAGGCTCTCGCCCTCGTGCTGCTCGGACGCCGTGGTGCCGTACTTGGTCACGCCGAGCGGCTTCTCCGGCGGTGAGTAGCCCTCGTCCAGGGTGTCGTCGTACGTCCGCTCGTCGAGGGCGTCCTGCATGTCGAGCGGCGCCCCGTCCTCCTGCTCCTCGTTGCTGCCGGTCGGCTGGTACGCGTCGTCGGCCATCGGCTCGGGGGTGTTCCCGCCCATGCCTGCCTCCCTCACTTCAAGGCGCGGCGGCTGTCGTGCCCGCGCGTGTCCTGAACCGCGTTTCCCAAAGCGCCGCGTCCAACCCGGGAAGATCCCCGACGGCCCCGTACGGCCGAGACCTTGTGGCTATCATCACTCGCGCACACCGCGTGACCACCCGGCGACGCAACGGCGTACAGTGTCCGCCACCCCCATGTCGGCCGCCCCCGACCCGAGGTCATCCCTTGGAGGTTCGTGGCGTTGTCCCACCCCCCACACTCTTTACGGCGCCGGGGCCGGGGCCCCGCGCGCCGTGCACGACGGAAAGCGGCGCAGCCATGAGCAACCCCAGGGGCAGAGGGCTCCAGGCCAACGCCCTCGGCACCTTCGACACCGTGGTGATGGCGGTCGCGGGCAGTGCCCCGGCGTACTCGATCGCCGCGACCACGGCGGTGCTGGCGGGCGCGGTGGGCCTGGCCGCCCCGGCCGCGCTGCTGTACTGCGCGATACCCATGCTGGGCATCGCGCTGGCCTTCAGCAGGCTCAACCGGATCGCCGTGAACGCCGGGGCGGGCTACTCCTGGGTGGGGCGCACCCTGCACCCCTTCCTGGGCTTCCTCAGCGGCTGGGCACTGGTCGTCTCGGCGACGATCTTCATGGTGGCCGGCTCGCTGCCGGCCGGGGCGATGACACTGGCCCTCTTCGACGAGGGGCTCGCCCACGACACCGCGCTGTCCACGCTGGTGGGCGCCTGCTGGTTCCTGGTGATGCTGCTGGTGGTGCTGGGCGGGGCCCGGCTCACGGTGCGTGCCCAGTTCGTGCTGACCGGGGCCGAACTGATCATCCTGGGGCTGTTCGCGGTGCTGGCCCTGTTCCGGGCCGACGGGGCCCGCGCGTTCGACTGGTCGTGGCTGGGCTTCGGGCACTTCGACGGCATCGCCGGGTTCGCGTCCGGGGCGCTGATCGCCGCGTTCTACTACTGGGGCTGGGACGTCGCGAGCAACCTGAGCGAGGAGACCCGGGACAGCCGCCGGACGACGGGGCTCGCCGGTCTGATCGGGGTGGGTGTCGTCTTCCTGCTGTTCGAGGTCTTCACCATCGCGGTCAACGTCATCCTGTCGTCCCGGCAGATCCGGGAGAACGACGCGAACGTGCTGGCGGTGCTCGGCGAGGAGGTGTGGCCGGGCTGGGGCGGCAAGGTGCTGATCGGGGCGGTGATGCTGTCCACCGTCGCGACCCTGGAGACCACGCTGATCCAGGTGACGCGCTCCCTGTTCGCGATGGGCCGCGACCGTACGATGCCGGCCGCGCTCGGCCGGGTGCACCGGCGCTGGAACACGCCCTGGGTGGCGATCGCGGTCGTCGGCGTGGTGGCGCCGGCGATGTTCGTGGCGTCCAACCTGCTCGGCACGGTGGGCGACATCCTCCACGAGGCGATCGCCGCGATGGGGCTGCAGATCGCCGTCTACTACGGGCTGACGGGCCTCGCGGCGGTCGTCGCGTACCGCGGGCTGCTCCTCCGGTCGGTACGGGACTTCGTGCTGGGCGGGGTGTGGCCGCTGTTCGGGTCGCTGTTCATGTTCGCGATCCTCGTCGAGTCGCTGAGCGAGCTGAGCGGCTGCGCGATCACCATCGGCATCGGCGGCCTGGCCGTCGGGGCGGTCCCGATGTTCTGGTACTGGCGGCGGGGCAGCGACTACTACCGGCCGGCCGCGCTGGACGCCACGCGCACCGTCGAGGCGGACTACGTGCCCGCCGCCCGCCACGGCTCCCCCTCCCTCGTCCACGAGGGCTCTCCCACCGACTTCTGACGGAGGCCCAGGATGGCGCGAGGCGGTTCCCGACGCGATCTCACCCCCGACTTCGACCCCGACTGCGGCGACGCCGCCCTCACGCGCGCCCGCCAGGACATCGTCATCGGCCGCTGGCAGGGGCTGCGGGAGCTGCTGCGGGACACCGGGCCCCGCTGGGCGTCCCGCGGGCACCGGGTCCGCTCGCTCGCGCAGGCGTGCGCGGCCAGTTCGACGGCGGAGTCCTGGCTGGCCGCCGAACCCCGTGACGCCGACGCGCTCGTGCTGCGGGCGGCCACCGAGACGGCCCGGGCGTTCAGCCTCGCCGTGGCCGCCGGCCGGGGCGTCCCCGTCGACCAGCGGCGCGTTGACGCGGCCGTGCTCGCGTGCCTGCGGGCCACCGAGGCGCACGCGGAGGACCCGACCCCGTGGGTGTCGCTCATCTCCGTCGCGCGGCTGTACCCGTCGGGGGTGCGGCGGCAGGAACTGGGGCGCTGGTGGGACGAGTTGCACCGGCGCGACCCGTACAGCGTGGAGGGGCACCTCCAGGTCCTCCACTACTACTCGGCCCGCTGGCACGGCTCGCACGGCCTGATGTACGACTTCGCCCGGGACGCGGCCGGGGTGGCGCCGCCCGGCTGTCCGCTGCCTGTGCTGGTCCAGTACGCCCGGGTCGAGGAGTACCGCTACGCGCTGGACGCCAGCGGCGGGCAGCACGCCTCCATAGGGCTCGGCACCCACTGGAGCGGCCCGGGCGCCGTCGGGGACGTCCGCCGCACCTGGGAGCGCTGGATCATGGGGCGCCCGGGGACGGACGTCGCCCCGGCCGAGCTGCGGGACCTCAACCACCTGGCGCACGCGGCCTGTCAGGCGGGCGTCCAGGACGTCGCCGGGCCGCTGCTGCGGATGCTCGCGGGGCGCGCCACCCGCACCCCGTGGGCGTACACCGGCGACCCGGCCAAGCAGTTCACGCGGTGGCGGCGCGAGATCGAGCCACGGAGGTGAGCGCCCCGGACGCCGCACAGCGTGCGCCGCCGGACCAGCGGCAACGCGGCGGCCCGCTCGCGGCGAGGTACAGCGGGGCCGCCCGGAACCGGGCCACGCGACTGAGCGCCGTACAGGCTCACAGCGCGCGGCGCCGGACCAGCAGTGCCAGGACCAGCAGGCCCGGCAGCAGCGGCAGCCACACCGTCAGCAACCGGTAGCCCAGGACCGCGGAGGCGGCACCGGCCGTCGTGAGGGCGTAGGCGAGCACGGCGTCCAGGGAGCCGAGGCCGCCGGGCGTCGGCAGCAGCGGCAGCCACACGGTCAACAGCCGGTAGCCCAGGACCGCGGAGGCGGCACCGGCCGCGGTGAGGGCGTAGACGCGCACGGCGTCCAGGGAACCCAGGTCGCCGGGCGCCGGCAGCAGCGCGGCCGAACCTAGGATCGGCCGCTGCGCCAGACCGGGCCACGCGACTGAGCGCCGTACAGGCTCAGAGCGTGCGCCGCCGGACCAGCAGCGCCAGGACCAGCAGGCCCGGCAGCAGCGGCAGCCACACCGTCAGCAACCGGTAGCCCAGCACCGCGGAGGCGGCACCGGCCGCCGGAGCACCGGCCGTCGTGAGGGCGTAGGCGAGCACGGCGTCCAGGGAGCCGAGGCCGCCGGGCGTCGGCAGCAGCGCGGCCGCCCCGCTTGCCGCGAGGTACAGCAGGGCCAGCCGGGCCGGGCCGAGGGTCAGGCCGACCGCGTGGGCGACGGCGGTGAGCGCGGCGCAGTGCCCGAGGACATAGCCGAGGGAGCCGCCCCACAGGGCCGCCGCGCGGGCCGGCCGGGCGTGGACGGCGACTCCGTGGCCGCGGAGCGCGGCGAGGGCGGCGCGGCCCCGGGACCGTACGGTGTCGCTCAGCAGCAGGAGGCACAGGGCCGCCGCGCACAGGGCGGCCGGTACTCCCCCGCCGTCCCGGGGCAGGCGGAGCAGGCCCGGGCAGGCCAGGACGAGGCCGGCGATCAGGACGGCCCGTACGGCCACGCCGACGGTGCCCTTGACGGCCAGCGCGGTGGCGGCGCGGGCGAGCGGCAGGCCGGCCCGCACGAGGTAGCGCAGGTTCACCGCGCCGGAGCCGAGCCCGGCGGGCAGCACATGGCCGGCGGCGGACGCGGCGAACTGGGCGGCCACCAGGGCCGTGGGCGGCAGTCGCCGCAGGACGGCGCCCTGCTGGGCGAGCGCCGAGCACGGCCAGGTGGCCAGCGTGGCCACGGCTGCCGCGAGCAGCCAGGCCCGGTCGGCGGCGGCGAGCCGGACGGCGCCGGTGTGCAGCACCGGCCAGTGCCGCCGGGCCAGCCAGGCCACGGCCAGCAGAACGGCGAGGGTGAACGCGGTGTGCGCGTAGGCGCGTGCGCGCCGGGCGGGGGTGAGCGCCGGGTCCGGCGTCATCCAGGTCCGCCCGCGCCCGGCAGCGGGGCGACGCGGGCGTCCAGGCGGGGCAGGCGGTGCAGTTCCCAGGTGCGGGCGTACGCCGGGCCGTCGTCGCGGCGCCGGCTGAGGGCCGCGACGGGGGTGCGGCGCGCGGTGTCCAGGATCGCGGCCTCGGAGGTGTCGGCGTTGTGGCCGCTGACGGCGCCGGAGGCGCACCCGGCGTAGAAGGCGATGGGGATGGACTGCTCCCCGGTGAGCAGGCAGGGCGGGCGTACCCCGAGCCGGTGCAGTTCGGTGGCTGAACGGGCCCAGTCGATCCGGGCCTTGGTGGTGCGGTCCACGGTGCTGTCCAGGACGGAGTACTGCACGCTCAGGTGCCCGATCAGCGCCAGCGCGACCAGGGCGAGGGCCACCGCGCGCGGGCGCCCGCTCCTGCCGACGGCCAGGTGGAACAGCGCGTCCACGACCGGGATGGCGAGCAGCGCGTAGGCGGGCAGCAGGAAGCGCGGGGCGGCGTAGCCGATGAGGAAGAGGTAGGGGACGGCGGCCGTGGTGGCGCAGGCCAGCGGGAGCAGGGTGCGCTCGGTGCGGCGGGCGCGGACGGCGGCGAAGAGGCCGTAGCCGGCGAGCACCGGGAGCGTCAGCCACCAGGCGTAGATGCCCGGGTCGGGGAGTTCGCCGCCGCAGGGCCGGCACAGGGCGGACCCCATGAGGCTGCGCATCTGGTCGTCGACGGCGATGTTCCAGCCCAGGTCGCCCTGGATGCGGGACGCCTCGTTGAGCCGTTCGCGCAGTCCGCCGAAGGCGAGGAACGCCTCGACGATCCACTCGACGCCCCCGGCGGCCAGGCCCCCGGCGAGTGCGGCGCCGAGCCGCCACCGGCGGCGGACGGCCACGAGGACGAGCAGCGGCAGCGTCACCCACACGGCGTCCGTGGGCCGCATCCAGGCCATCAGGGCGGCGCCGCCGACGACGCCCCACAGGGCGGGGGTGTCGAAGCGGTCGGCGCTCACCCGCAGGAAGCAGCCGACGCAGATCAGAGCGCCGAAGGCGACCCAGAGGTTGGGCATGGCCTGCGGGCCGTAGAACATCGTGATCCACAGGGTGACGAAGAAGAGGCCGGCGCCGGCCAGGACCCGGGCCGGGACGAGTCCGCGCCACACCCGCAGGGCGATGTACAGGCCGAGCCCCGAGAGGACGGCGAGGTAGACGCGGAGCAGGACCGTGGACGACGACCAGGAGGCGACGGGCCACACCAGCAGGGAGACACCGCGGGAGCGGGGGGCGCTGAAGAAGGCGGCGGGCCGGTCGGCGGAGACCTGGCTGACGTAGACGATCTCGTCCCAGCCGAGGCCCATGGCGGGTCCCACGAGCAGGAGTTGGGCGACGGTGAAGGCGCCGGCCACGGCCGCGAGCAGGAGGTCACCACGCAGCCGCCGGGGCCGGCCGGCCCCGGTCTCCTGGTCGGGCCGTCCCGTGCTGATGAGCATGGGCTTGGTGCCGTGCGCCATCGATCACCCCTCACCCCCGCGCGTCGCGGGTCTCCTGGCCCCGCGGACCGGCGAGTGACGCGCGGGGAGCCGAAAAGATTAAAAACACCGACAAACTAACCCGTACCGGGCATGGCGGTGGGGTGTGTTGGGCCAGGTGCCGCACGGACGGCGCGTCCGCCCCGGTCAGCGCGCCCGCCGGGGGTGGCCCGGCGCCACCCGGATGCCACACTCTGCTGTGTGGCTCCGACCTTCGCAGACCTCCTCGACCGCGCCCGTGCCCTGGCCGACGGGGGCGGCCGTGCCGTCCTGGGCATCGCGGGCAGTCCCGGGGCGGGCAAGACGACCCTGGCCGAGCAACTGGTGCGGGAGCTGAACGGCACGGGTGACCCCTGGGTCGCCCATGTGCCCATGGACGGCTTCCATCTCGCCGACGCCGAGCTCGAACGCCTCGGCCGCCGCGACCGCAAGGGCGCCCCGGACACCTTCGACGCCGCCGGGTACGCGGCCCTGCTGCGGCGGCTGCGCGAGGAGCCCGGCGACCTCACCGTCTACGCGCCCGGGTTCGAACGCGAGCTGGAGCAGCCCCTCGCCGGCGCCGTGCCGGTGGAACCGACGGCCCGTCTGGTCGTCACCGAGGGGAACTACCTGCTGCTGGACACGGGTGCCTGGGCGCTGGTGCGGCCCCAGCTGGACGAGGTCTGGTTCTGCGAACTGGAGGAGCGGGAGCGGCTGCGGCGGCTGATCGCCCGTCATGAGCGGTTCGGCAAGACGCACGAGGAGGCGGTGGCCTGGGTGATGCGCTCGGACCAGCGCAACGCGGAACTGGTCGCCGCCACCCGGGACCGTGCCGATCTGGTGGTCCCGGCGGCGACCGCGCCGCCCTCGTGAGTGAACCCGGGCGCCGCGCGAGCCGTATCCCTGGGCACGGCGGAAGGTGCGGATGATGGCGCTCGAACAGAACCCGGTCGCGGTCACGCCCCCGGCGCCGCCCACGACGCTTCCCGCCCCCGCGAGGCCGCCCCGCCGATGGCTGCCGCCCCTGCTGGTGGTGCTCCTGCTCGGGCAGATGGCCGTGGCCATGGTGACGACGGCCGTGCAGCAGACGCCGACGATCGACGAGCCCGTGTACGTGGGGACGGCCGCCGAGTACCTGCACCGGCACGAGCTGGTGCACAACCCCGAGCACCCGCCGCTCGGCAAGCTGGTGATCGGGGTGGGGGTGGCGCTCGCCGGCCCGCATGTGGACCCCCGGTTCGACGGCGACCAGGGCGAGTCGGGCCGGCACCTGCTGTACGAGTCGGGCAACGACCCGTGGCGGGTGATGCTGTTCGCGCGGCTCCCCGTGATCGTCCTGACGCTGGCCTTCGGCTGGGTCGTCTTCGTCTTCGCGCGTGAACTGGCGGGCACCCTCGCCGGGTTGGCGGCGCTCGGCCTGTACGCCTTCTCCCCCGATCTGATCGCGCACGGCTCGCTCGCCACGCTGGACGTCCCGGCGGCCGGGTTCGTGCTGACCTCCGCATGGCTGGCGTGGCGGGCGCGCGTCCGGCCGCGCCGGTACGTACCGCTCGCCGGGGCGGCGCTCGGGGCGGCCCTGGCCACGAAGATGAGCACGCTCCCCGCGTTGCCCGTGCTGCTCGCGCTCACCGCGCTGTCGGTGTGGTCCGCGCGGCCGCCGTCGCCGCACCGGCTCCCGGCGCTGCGCCGGGCGGCCGCGGCGGCCTGCGTGGTGGCGGTGGTCGCGGTCGCCGTCGTCTGGGCGTCGTACCTGGTCGTCGATCCGCGGCTGCGCTGGGACCCGGACCAGCCGGTGCCGGTCGTGCGCGGCCTGCGCGGTCTGGCGGTGGACCTGCTGCCGTTCCCGGAGTCCTACCGGGACGGCATGCGCGTCCAGTTCGCCTTCGAGAACCACCCCTGGCAGGGCTTCCTGTTCGGCCGGCTCTACACCGGGGCGCTCTGGTACTACCTGCCTGCCGCGCTGCTCGTGAAGACGCCGCTCGGCATGCTCGCGCTCTGGGCGGCGGGCGCGGCGGCGGTGCTCGCGGTCCGGCGGCTGCGCCCCGCGGCGCCGTATCTGCTCGTGCCGGCCGCCGTGCTGCTGGCCGCGGCGATGCTCGGGGCGCGCAACTTCGGTACGCGGTACGCCCTGTTCATGCCGATGTTCCTGGCGGTGGCCGCGGGATGCGTGCTGGCCGTGCGGCGGCGGTGGGTCACGGCCGGGGTGGCGGCGCTCGTGGTGTTCGTCGCGGTCAGTTCGCTGCGGACGTTCCCCTACTATCTCCCGTACTCCAACGAGGCGTTCGGCGGCCCGGAGCGGACCAGGCTGCGGCTGCACGACTCGAACGTGGAC
>Ga0164243_10001117_pt1 | contig 46259 bp, 34 predicted proteins | sample OricompcompostOP_FD_108781 | JGI IMG/M metagenome (GOLD analysis project Ga0164243, IMG submission 108781) | Organic Plus compost microbial communities from Emeryville, California, USA - Original compost - Organic plus compost (OP) | ecosystem: Engineered > Solid waste > Mixed feedstock >...
CGGTCCATCGCGCTGTCTATCCGCTCCATGCTTTCGGACCCGAAGCACAGGCGTAGATGACCTTCGCCGCCGGCGCCATAGAAGCTGCCGGCCTCGACGACGACATGGGCTTCATTGAGAATGCGCTCGGCCAATGCCTGGGCGGGGATGCCGGTGGCGGAGATGTCCGGAAAGGCGTAGATCGTCCCCTGAGGCGCCTCGCAGCTGACACCGGGCATCTGGTTCAGGCGCTGCACCACGCGATCGCGCTTGGCACGGTCGTCGGCAACCATCGCTTCCATGGCATCCTGCGGGCCGGTGACCGCGGCGAGACCGCCATATTGGATGAAGCTGTTGACGTGCGTCACCGCGCTTGTCGAGATCTTGAGCAGCCCCGGCATCAGGGATGTATCCGCCACCGCGTAGCCAAGGCGCCATCCGTCCATGGCATAGGCCTTGGTGAAGGCGAAGAGCGAGATGGTGCGCTCCTTCATCCCCGGCAGCGCGGCTATGCTGACATGCCCGGCGCCGTCATAGGTGATATATTCGTAGACCTCGTCGGACACGACGGAGAGATCGTGGCGGATAGCGATCTCTGCCAGCGCCTCGAGCTCGCTGCGGCTGTAGACGCGTCCCGTCGGGTTGGCGGGATTGACCAGCACGATCATGCGCGTGGCCGGTGTTATCGCAGCCTCGATCCAGTCCGCGCGAATGGAGAAGCCGGCCTCGCGATCCAGCGGAACGGTGACGATCCGTCCACCCGCCATCTCGATCTTGCCGAGATGCTGCGGATAATAGGGATCGAGCAGGATCACCTCGTCGCCGGGATTGATCAGCGCCATGAAAGCGGCGAAGGATCCCTGGGTCAGGCCGTTGGTGACGAGTATCTCGTCGGCGGTGACATCGATCCGGTTGAAGCGGCGGACCTTGTCGGCCAGCGCTTCCCGAAAGGCGCGCTCGCCCGCCATGTCGCTATAATGCACATGACCCGCGAACAGTGCGTCCGATGCGGCTTGCTTGATGTGAACGGGCGTATCGTGGATCGGCCGTCCGAACTCCAGATGGACGAGGTCCACGCCCCGAGCCTCGAGCGCCAGGGCCTTCTCATACATGCCGTAGCTTTTCTGCGACGTGCGGGTGATGCGGTGGGCGAGGGCGACCATCAACTCTTCCTTGTCAGACCGAAAGGGACACGACGCGCAGCAGGCGCATGCGACCGTTTTCGACAATGGCGTAGGCCATTGCCTCCTCCGTGCTTTCCAGTCCGCCGGAAACGGCCCGGGTGCGGCAATGGACAAAGGCGCGGTCGGCGGCCGCAAATGCTTCCTCGACCGGAAGGATCATTTCCACCTGGTCGAGACGGTCCGCAATGGCGCGATAATGAACGGCCAGCGCCTCCGGGCCGGTTGCCCGCAAGTTGCCGTTTACGATCAGTTGCCCGTCGTCGGCGAAGAAATCTCCGAACGCGGCGGGCTGGAGGAGCGCCGGCTCGGCCATGGCGCCGTTCCACCAGGAAAAGAAGCGGAGAATGAGATTGTCGGTGGGCATGTCTTGCTCGCAGTCAGAAGGCGGCTCTGCGGGAGTCGATCCAATCCAGGAGCGGTCCCATGAGCGGATAGAAGCGGCTGAGGCGCCGCTGCATGCCGGCGCTGCGCGAGGCGCCGGGCTGGAGCAGCGGAACGGGCGGCATCTCTCCCTGGAGCACATATCGGGCCAGGCTGTCGCCGATCACGGTCGACAGGGCGATGCCCCGGGCGTTGCAGGCCGTGGCGGATATAATGCCGCCATCCACGACCAGCGTCGCCGGATAGCGGGGAGCGGACACGGAGCTTCTCCCCATCCAGAGAAACTCTATCTCAGGGCGCTCTGCGAGTTGCAGGGTCTTCTGGAGACGTTTCGCCATTGAGCGCGTCTGGCATGCGGGCGACACGCCGAAAGCGTCGAGCGCTCCCGTGATGATCCTTCCGGCATGGTCCACCCGATAGGTGAAGAGATGTTCGCGCGTATCGGACAGCGCTTCGCCACCCTGGAAAAGATGCCTCCGCCGATCCGGCGGGATCGGTGCCGTCGCGCACTGCCACACGCTGAGGGGCACGATCGATCGCGTCATCGAAGGAATGAGCCCGGTCGACAGGCCATTGGTGCAGACAAGTATCGTGTTGGCGCTGACCGTCCCGCCCGGCGATCTTGCAATATAGTTCGTGCCCTTGCGGCCGATGTCGACGACCGGCGTGCCTTCGAACAGGCGGCAACCGCTTGCCATGGCGGCGCTGGCCAGGCCGCGGGTATAACGCAGCGGATGCAGCGTGCCCCCCGTGGGCGCGAACCAGCTGCCATGATAGCCCGCAACGCCGGTGCGTTTCTCGGTCTCGGCGGCGTCGAGCAGGCGAACGTCGCAGCCTCGCCGGCGCCATTGCTCTGCAACCTGCCGGATGCGCGATAGCGCTGCGGCCGAATGGGCCGGCTGATACCAGCCGTCCTGCCGCGCGTCGCAATCGATCCCGAGCGCGCGGATTTTGTCGAACACGTAAGCCGCTGACCGGCCAGTCGCCTCCACCAGCCTTTCACCGACGCTGCCGATTCTGGAAATCACCTCATCAGGCGATCCGACGCTGAAATGGGGGACTATGAAGCCGCCAGGCGTGGAGGAAGCGCCGGAACCGATCTCGCCGGCTTCCAGCAGCACGACATCCACACCTGCCGCGGCGAGCGATTGCGCCGCCGTGCTTCCCATGATTCCGGCGCCGATCACGACGACATCGGCATGAACGTCGCCGGATAAAGAGGGGCAGGGCTGGCGATGTCCGGCGGACGCCCACCAGAGATTAGACGATCGTTCGATCATGACTCACCGGTTGGCGTCCGCCACTCCCTCAGTAGCGGACGGTGAACGACACGCCATATGTGGCGGGATCACCAAGGAAGTTCTGTGACGGGAAGATGCCGCCCCAATTGTCGTAGGAAGACGAGACGTAGAGCTTGTTGAAGATGTTGCGGCCGTAGATGGCCGCTTCCCACTTATCGTCCTTGTCGTGCAGCGCTATGCGGCCATTGACGAGCCAATAGCCGTCCTGTGAGGCAAGATCGCGATTGGCCAGCGAATAGTAGGTCTTGCTGCGATAGGACGCGTCGCCCAGCAGCGCGACGCCCCAGCTGTCGCTTTCCAGCGGCGTTTCCCAACGTGCCATTGCCGTGGCGCTGAACGACGGCGCGTTGGAAAGGCGATTTCCCGTGAAGTCGTCAGCGCCAGGTGCGTTGTTGAAATCGGTGATCTTGCTGTCCTGCCAGTTCAGCGCCCCGCGCAGCAGCAGGCGATCGGTGGCGCGATACTGGGTTTCGGCCTCCAGCCCGTAGACGCGCGCGTCACCGGCGTTCGACAGCACGATGACGTTGATGCCGCTGCGGATCTCCGTGACCATCGCCTGGAAGTTGCGCCAGTCATTATAATAGCCGGCAAGGTTGAAGGTCAGCGCGCCGTCGAGCAGCGAGGTCTTGGCGCCGACCTCATAGGCGTAAACCGTCTCGCCCTTGAACGGCCGCAGTTCCTCGGGGTTGAAGGCGATGGCCGCCTTGAAGCCGCCGCTCTTGAAGCCACGGCTGGCGCTCGCATAGAGCATCACGTCCGGCGAGACCTTGTAGTCGATGCCGACCTTTCCCGACAGATTGTCCTGCTTCACGCCGTCCACGATCCCGGCCACCGGCATCGGCAGGGTCGAATCGCCATAGGGGTTGAGGTCGACGCTGTCATAGGTGAAGCGCTTGTCATCGCGCGTGAAGCGCAGGCCGGCCGTCAGGCTCAGCGCGTCGGTCAGCTTGTAGGTGGCCTGCCCGAAGGCGGCATAGGCATCGGTCTTCTGGACGAAGCCGGTGTCGACCCGCGTATGGAAGAAGTGGTCGTCCAGCGCCTGCAGTGCGTTGCCGGCGATCCGATCCCACGAATAATAGGCACCCAGCACCCAGGTGAGGGGCATGGTGTCGTCGGATGTCAGCCGCACTTCCTGGGTGAACGACTTGATGCGATCGGTGAATTGCGTGTCGAGTTCGATCAGCGCGGCGCCATCGCTGTCGTCGCCCGAGACGCGGTGGAAATGGTTGTAGCCGGTGATCGACGTCAGCGTCACGCCGCCGAAGTCGTAATCGACATTGAGCGAAACGCCTTCCGAACGGCTCTTGTTCTTGTAGCCGTAAAGGGCGCTGTTCTCGACCGTGCGCCGCGCGGGCGTGGGATCCGAATAGCCCAGAATATCCTGGCAGGTCGTCGGGTCGAGATGGCCGGCAAGTGCCGCCGCACAATATCCGCCGCTGCCGTCCTTGGCATAATATCCGACATGCTCACGCAACTGCTGGTCGGAATTGTTGTGAACGTAAGTCCCCTCCAGATGGACGGTGAGTTCGGGCGTCGGCGTCCAGAGCGCCTGGCCGCGCAAGGCGATATTGTCGACATCGCCTATCTTCTCGCCCGTCAGCGCATTGGTCTGCCAACCGCCGCGCTGCTGGACCGTCTTGCCCGAGAAGCGAACGGCCAGCGTGTCGGTGACACCGCCACCGGCCGCGCCTTCCAGTTCGAAGCGGTCGAACCGGCCGTAGCTGGCCGTCATATAGGCGTCGAAGTCCTGCGTCGGGCGCTTGCTGATGAAGTTGATCGCGCCGCCCGTCGTGTTGCGGCCGTAAAGCGTGCCCTGCGGCCCCTTGAGAACCTCGACCCGGTCGATGTCGAACATCTGGAACGACATCATCGGCGTGTAGGGAAGGTTCACATCGTCGAAGTAGATGCCGACAGTGGGATTATTGTTCGAGAAGGTGTCGTTGAGGCTCAGGCCGCGGATGGAGAAGGTCGGGTTCTGATCCCCGCGCGTGGCGTTCACGAACACGCCGGGCGTAATGGCCGCGACGTCGCCGGGCTGGCTCACCTTCAGTTCCTGAAGCTGCTTTCCGGAAAAGGCGCTGATCGAAATCGGCACGTCCTGAAGCGATTCGGAGCGGCGCTGCGCGGTCACGATGATTTCGTTGCCGAAGCTTTCGCCGTCTGACGCCGATGTCGACTGTGCCTGTGCGGCGCCGGCGGTCAGGGCGAGTGATGATACGCCGGCAATGATAAGCGTTGCTCGAATTCGCATGTCTCTAGCTCCCCGCGAGATTCTGGATTTGGGCAGCGCCCGGCATTTTTTTGCGGTGCGCAATCCCCTTGCCGGGCCATCCTTAGAGCAAAATAAAATGGGATCCAATATTCATTATCCCTCTTGTGGCAAATTTTTTTGGGATTAGACCAAGGGCCAGCCAGCCACTCATCACAGGGATACAGATGCAAGGTTCGAAGGCATTTGTCGGGGCCGACGTCGGTGGGACGTTCACCGATCTTGCCATGTTCGATGCGGCCAGCCGGCAGTTTTCCACCGTCAAGGTGCCGTCTTCTCCGCCCACATTCTGGCCGTCGGTTATCGCGGCCCTGGACAAGGCCGGAATCGATTCACGGCGTGAGGCGGTCATCCTGCATGGGACGACCGTGCATCTTAACGCCTTTCTCGAGCGCAAGGGTGCCCGGCTCGCCCTCGTCACGACGCGGGGTTTTCGCGATGTCTATGAAATGCGCCGGGGCAACCGGCCGCAGCCCTATGACATGCATTTCCGTTACCCCGAGCCTATCGTGCGGCGGCGCGATATCTTCGAGGTCGCCGAACGCGTGGCGGCCGACGGATCGGTGCTTGCCGCGCCCGATCCTGCGGAAATCGGCCTGCTTGCAGATCGGTTGCGCGAGCGCAGCTATGAGGCGGTGGCGATCTGCTTCCTCCATAGCTATCGCAATCCGGAGAATGAGGCGGAGGTCGCCCGGCTGCTTCGGGCCGAACTGCCCGATATGCTCATCGCGCCATCGCATGAGGTCTGCCGCGAATGGCGCGAATATGAACGCACCAGCACGGCCGTCATCAACGCCTATGCGTCGCCCGTGCTCAAGCGCTATCTGACGGATCTGTTGGCCGCTCTGCAGGAAAAGGCGGAGTCGCGGCTGTTCCTGCTACAGTCCAATGGCGGCCTGATGCGTGCCGACGAAGCGGGGGATCGCGGCATCCTTTCGCTGCTGTCCGGTCCGGTCGGCGGCAATGTCGCGGGGCGCGCGCTGGCCCAGGTCGCCGGCATGCCCAACCTGATCTGCATCGACATGGGCGGCACCAGCTTTGAGGCGAGCCTGGTCATCGACGGTGAATCGGTGGTGCGCAATGAGCGCGAGGTGGGCGGCTTTCCTGTGCTCGCTCCCATGGTCGACATCCACACGATCGGCGCGGGCGGAGGGTCGATCGCCTGGAATGACGGCGGCGCCCTCAAGGTAGGGCCGCAGAGCGCGGGCGCCCGGCCTGGCCCGGCCTGTTATGGGCATGGCGGCACCCAGCCTACCGTCACCGACGCCAATATCGCGCTAGGGCGTCTGGAGGATGGCTGCGCGTTCGGCGATCTCCGCCTGGATGCCTCGCTTGCGCGCAGGGCGATAGCCGACTTCGCTGCCGGTTTCGGGCTGACAAGCGACGCGATGGCGCAGGGCATTCTGGATGTCATCAACGAACAGATGGCGAATGCCATCCGCACCATAACGGTGCGTCGCGGTATCGACCCGCGCAGCTTCGCGCTCGTCGCCTATGGCGGGGCGGGGCCGATGCACGCCGCGGACATCGCGCGCCTGCTCGGCATCGAGACGATCGTCGTGCCACGTGCCGCCGGCGCCTTTTCGGCCTGGGGAATGTTGCAGTCCGATCTCGTCCATGACCGGGCGGAAACCATCCTGATGCCTGCGAGCGAGCTGGATTGGGAGGCCGTCGACGCCCGCCTTGCCGAGCTCGAGGCGGAACTGACGTCGACATTGATCGATGAAGGCGTTCCCGAGGATCGCATCACGCTCACGCGCAGCTTCGACGTCCGTTATCTCGGGCAGGAGCAGGGTATTGGCGTGCGCGTCGATCACACGACCTTCGTCGACGCGGCCGGACGCGATGCACGGCTTCGCGCCGATTTCGAACGGGCCTATGCCGACATCTTCGGACATATCAATGATGGCGAGGCGCTGGAGATCGCTACGCTGCGCCTGCGCGCCAGCGGCCAGACCAGCCTGGATGCGCAGACGCTGATCAATGCCGGGAGCGTGGCGGAAGACAGCGGCAGCCAACGCCGGACGGCGACGGTCCTGTTCGATGGCGAGGCGATGGATACGCTGTTCCTGCCCCGCGCGGAAATGGTTCCGGGCGAACGGGTCCCCGGCCCCTGCGTGGTGGAGGAACAGACTTGCACCACCATCGTGCCGCCCGATTTTTCAGCGACGATCGATCCAATCGGCAATCTGATCCTCACCTTGGAGAGAGCGGCGACATGAGCATCACGCCAGATCCGATTACCAGCGAAGTCGTCCGCAACGCTTACAACGCCATTGCCGACGACATGAGCGCGATGATCGCGCGCTCGGCTTATTCGCCCATCATCTACGAGGCGCATGATTACGGCATCGCGCTGTTCGATCGTCACGCCCGGCTGCTCGGCCAATATGCAGGGCTGCCGCTGTTCACCGGCGGCCTAGACGCCGGCCTGCGGGCGACCATCGAGCGCTATGGCCTTAACGATATGCGTGCCGGCGACGTCTTCACCGCCAACGACAGCTATATAACCGGCGGACATCTGAACGATGTCGACGTCATCGGGGTGATCGCCGATGGCGACGAGGTGCTGGGCTTTATCGCCATCCGCGCGCATTGGGCGGATATCGGCACGGCCGAGCCGGGCTTTCCGGTCAACAGCCGCAACATCTTCCAGGAAGGCGTGCGCTGGGGGCCGACGCGGATCATGCAGCGTGGCGAATGGGTTCGCGACGTGATCGACCTGCTCTGTCTGAACAGCCGGGTGCCCCGGACGTTGATGGGCGACCTCAAGGCGCAGATTGCCGCGATCCGTCTTGGCAACGAACGCATGACATGGCTCAAGCGCCGTTTCGGCCAGGATGTGCTGGAGGCCTGCGCAACGCAGATCTTCGACGCGACCGACGGCAAATTCCGTGCGTTCATCCGGTCAATTCCCGACGGCGTCTATACCGCCCAAGGCTTTTCGGACAATGATGGCGTGACCGAGGACCCGGTGCTTTCGAAGGTGTCGGTCACCATCGATGGCGACCGCATGATCGTCGACACCACCGGCTCCTCCGCCCAGCGTCCCGGCAACCTCAACACCGGATATGCGAATACCGTCTCCGCGGTCCGGCTTGCTCTGGCGCTGCTCTATCCGGCGAGCGAGCCGGACATCAACGATGGCAGCTTCCGCGCCATCGACGTGCGGGCCGAGCCGGGGTCGATCTATGCGGCCGAGGCACCCGCGCCGTGCATGCGTCCGCATCCGGTGATGCTGCTGATCGATCTCATCATCAAGGCGCTGAGCGATGTGCTGCCCGATCATGTCGCGGCGGGACTGCCCGGCGACAGCTGGAATATCTTCCTGATGGGCACAGATCCCGCCACCGGCAAGCCATTCACCAGCGGCGAGGCGTTGGACGGGGGCTGGGGCGCCAGCGCGCAAGGGGACGGGCCCAGTGCCGTCATTCACAGCGCAGCCGGCGATTTCCGCAACATGCCCGTCGAAACGCTGGAGCACCGCACGCCGGTTCGCATCAATCGACTGGAACTGGGCGTGGACAGCGGGGGTGCGGGGCGCTTCCGCGGCGGGCAGAACGTGATCAAGGAATATGAGGCCCTCGTCGACATGACGGTGACGCTCCACTTCGATCGGTCGAAGACGCCCGAATGGGGCCTGTTCGGCGGCGAGCCGGGCGCCGCGCCGGTCGTGACCGTCTTCAATGCCGGCCATCCCGACGGATTCGTCATCCGGAAGGTGGAACAGTTGCCCTTGCGACGGGGCGACCGCTTCGTCGCGGAAACCGGCGGTGGAGGCGGTTATGGCCCGCCGTCCGAGCGGTCACGGGAAGGTGTTGCCGACGACATCGCCGACCATGTGGTGAGCAGGGCTGCCTGACGTGCCGGCAAGCCCGTCCGCCACCTCCGGCGCCGCCCGCATCACCGGCGATTTCAGCCGCTGGCAGTGGGTGGCGCTGCTCGTAGTGGTGTGCAGCGCCTTCTCGTCGCAGATGGTCATGCCGCTGTGGGTCGGCGCGGTGATCGACGACCTTCATCTTTCGGAAGCGGCAGCGGGCCGGATCGGCTCGTTCGAGTTCATGGCGGTCGCGCTGGTTTCCCTCCTGGTGGCGTTCCGCATCCAGGCATTCCCCACTCGACTGACGGCGGCGGTCGGCATCGTGCTTCTGGTTCTTGGCAACTTCGCATCGGTTTTTGCCGATGGCGAGGGAAGCCTGATCGTCGCCCGCATGATCTGCGGCCTCGGCAAGGGGCTGGTGGTGGCGATCGTCTTCAGCCTTGCCGCCGGTTCTTCCCGGCCGACGCGCGCCTTTGCGCTCCTCAATATCGTCTATGCCCTGTTCTCCACGGTCTTCTACCTGATCGTTCCCTATGCCATTCGATGGGACGGGGCGTCCGGGGCCTTCCTCGCCATGGGCGGCGTGGCGGTGCTTGGCGCGCTCTTCATGCTCCGGTTCCCGGCCCATCGTCTGACTTCGAGCGAGTTGACGGGCCTGAGCATCCGTTCGTTGCCGCTGTTCGGCTTTCTGGCGTTTGCGGCGCTGATCATCCTCTGGTCCGGCCATAACGTGGTCTGGACCTTCATCGAGCGCATCGGTGTCCGTGCCGGGATGGAGATCACGGCGATCGGAGCGGTGCTGTCCTTTTCCGCGCTGCTCACCATCGCCGGGCCGAGCCTGGTCCGCCTCCTTGATACGCGGCTGGGCTATGGCACGCCGATGATCGGGGCCATCCTGCTGAAGATCGGCGCGGTTCTGGTCATCGGCTATGTCGTGAGTGACCGGGCCTTCATGATTGCCGTGCCGGCCTTCATGCTGCTGTCGCTGTTCATAACGCCCTATGTGATGGGCATATTGTCGCTTGCCGATCCGGCCGGCCGGCTGGCGGCCGCATCGTCTGCGGCGATGACAGCCGGCAGCTCGCTCGGTGCCTGGGTTGGTGGTTCCAGCCTTCAGGCCTTCGGCTTTCCCGGCCTCACCTGGGTCGCCGTCCTGCATTTCATCCTGTTCACGCTGATCGTCCTGAGCATTGCGCCGGTCGCCAATCGCCACGGCCGCCTGGCCGCCGGATGATCGCCAGTCCTATCGGAGACCCGCCATGATCGTCTTTGCCAATTGCCGCCTGATCGACGGGACGTCGGACGCCGTTCGCGAGGATGGCCACGTGCTTGTCGAAGGAAAACGGATCAGGGAAGTCTCCGACGTGCCGATCCGTGCCGATGGCGCGCGCGTGATCGACCTTGCCGGCCGCACGCTGATGCCCGGCCTGATCGACGCACATGTCCACGTCTATTCCACCCATCTCAATTCCGACAAGGAACGTGGAATGCCCCACACGCTGATGATGGCGCACGCCATCCATCGCGTGCGGGCGATGCTGATGCGCGGCTTCACCACCGTGCGCGATGTTGCCGGCGGCGACTGGGGCATGAAGATGGCGGTGGAACTGGGCCTTGTCGAAGGACCGCGCATGTTCGTGTCCGGGCGAGCGCTTGGCCAGACCGGTGGCCATGGCGACCATCGTCACCGGACGGATGACAGCGTGCCCTGCGCCTGTACCTCGGCGCTGGACATCATGACCCGGCTTGCCGACGGACCGGATCAGGTTCGCCATGCCGTGCGGGAGGAACTGCGCAAGGGGGCCGATCATATCAAGGTCATGGTATCGGGAGGGGTCGGCAGCCCGCATGATGCGCTGGACCACACCCAATATTCGATGGAGGAGGTGCGCGTCGCCGTCGAGGAGGCGGCCGCGCGCGGCACCTATGTGGCCGCGCATTCCTATACCGCGAAAAGCACGCGGCGCGCCGTCGAATGCGGCGTACGGACGATCGAGCATGGCAATTTCATCGACGCCGAGACGGCCGGCTTCATGGCAGAGCGTGGTGCCTTCATGGTGCCGACGTTGATCTGCTACCGTGAATCGGCGGACAATGCGGATGCCTACGGATTGCGCGATGAGGTGAAGCGCAAGCTCGCCGAGGTCAATTCGGCCGGTCTGCAGATGCTGGAGGTGTGCCGCGATGCCGGCGTCACCATGGGATTTGGCACGGACCTGATGGGCGAGATGATCGCGGCCCAGACAAAGGAGTTCGAGCTTCGCGCCAACGTCCTGCCGGCGATGGACATCATCCGTTCGGCGACGTCGGTCAACGCGGAAATACTGGGCCAGACCGGTCAACTGGGCTGTATCGCCGAAGGCGCCTATGCCGATCTGCTGGTGGTGGATGGTGATCCGGTTGCGGATATCTCGCTGCTCGACGAACGACGTAACGCAATTCTCGCAATCATGAAGGATGGTCGCTTCTGCAAGGAGGCGCTAGGGTGACCGTCTCAACCAACGGGATCGAAGATGCTGGCAGACGGCAAGCTTGCGCGTAGTACTACCGCTCTGGAAGTGGCCCGTGTTCTGAAGGAAAGGATTCTTGCCGGTCATTACGCCGAGGATCAGTTCATTCGTCAGGAATTGATCGCCCAGGAACTGGGCGTCAGCCGCATTCCGGTTCGCGAAGCACTCGCTCAGCTCGAGGCCGAGGGGCTGGTGATCCGCGAGAAATATCGCGGAGCCGTGGTGCCGAAACTGTCGGCCGCGGAGATCGAGGAAATATATTCGTTGCGCGGCCTGCTGGAGCCTTATCTGCTCGAAGCGGCAATCGATCGCATCTCTCCGGAAACGGTCGCGCGGCTCAGCACCATCGTCGAACAATCCCATGAAACCACGGACAAGGCGAAATGGGCGGGGCTGAATGTCGAGTTCCATCGCACTCTGTATGAAGCCGCGGATCGTCCCCTGGCGCTACAGATGCTGGAGAAGTTGCTCGTCCGCGCCGATCGCTATCTCAAGATGCAGCGCTTCCTTTCCACGCAGACCCAGCAGGAGAGCGATGCGGAGCATCTGCGGATACTTGAATGCATCAAGACCGGCGACAAGCGGGGCGCCATCGACTGCTTGCGTGAACATATCCGATGGAATGCCGTGGATGTTCGCCGCACGATCGGCTTCGAAGGCTGACGCGCCTGGATATTTGTCGGAGCGTGGCGGGCCCATGGACCGGGAGACGCGCGCCCTCATCCGCTCCTCACGATAAGCGCTAAGCATGCTCATGGAAAACGCCGGTGCCGAGCCGATCCTGACGCCGAAGGGCTGCCGGGGCGGCTGAAGCGCCATAGGTGCGACGCAAACGGGCTCTGCTCGCCGCGATTTGCGAACTGGCAGGGCGAGGTACGGTCGGATCGAAGGACGATACCCGATTAGCCTAGCGTCCTCTGCCCCCCGGAGGAGGGTCTATGGCTGATGCACCGCCTCAACATTTTTTTGCAGGTTTACTCGTCGTCGTGAAAGCCGCCCATCGATGGGGCTGGTCACCGACATCCATGCCTGGCAGCTATACGCCAGCGATCCTCGGCGCCCCTCCGTCACTTGCACTGTTGAGCCGATCTCTCGTTCAAATACTGGCATGCACCAATCTGATATTGTGGTGCGGTGAAGGCCACGAAGGGAAAAATCGATGAACAAGGGTGTTGCGGTTGTAACTGGCGCGAGCCGGGGTGCAGGCCAAGGCATCGCACGGGCGCTGGGGGCCGCTGGCTACACCGTTTACGTCACCGGGCGCAGCCAGACGGCGGATGCTTCCCCGCTGCGCGGGACGATCCACGAAACGGCGGCGGAGGTGACCGCGGCCGGAGGACGTGGCATCGCTTTCGCCTGTGACGATGCCGACGACGAAGCGGTGCGCACCCTGTTCGCTACCATCGAACGCGACGAGGGACGGCTCGACGTTCTGGTCAACAACGCCGCGGCGATCAGCGGCGAGCTGATCCAGCGCGGTCCGTTCTGGACCCGGCCGGTCAGGATGGCCGACATCATCACCGTTGGCCTCCGATCGAGCTATATCGCCGCCCATGCGGCAGCGCCCTTGCTCGTCGCCAGGCCCGGCGGCTTGATGGTCTTCACCTCGGCGCCGGGCGCGGTCAACTACGCCCACGGTCCCGCCTATGGCGCGCAAAAAGCCGGCACCGACAAAATGTCGGCCGACATGGCGGTCGAACTGCGTCCCTTCGGGGTGGCGTCGGTCTGCATCTGGATAGGCCTTCTAAAGACGGCCCGTTCGGCGGCTTCCATGGCCGAAAAGCCAGGCCAGTTCGATTTTCTGTTGCCTTATGCAGAAACGCCCGACTTCACAGGACGCGTAATCGCGGCGATTCACAGTGATCCCAACATGATGGCGTTATCGGGCCGCACCGTGATCGGCGCAGAGCAGGCCAGGGAATATGGCGTGGTCGACATCGATGGCAACAGCCCCGACTCCCTCCGCTCCGTCGTCGGCGGCCCATTCAAATATGATGATCTCATCATCGATTGATGGAACCAGGAATGAGCGTTCGGCCGGACGTTCGCCATGCGGATCCTTGAAGCTGGGCATTCTTGATCGAGCGTTCCGGCCCAAGGAGGATCAATCGATTTGCTCATGGTTGCCATTACCCCCGCCATCGCCGATCGGCCGCGGCCGATCGGCGATCTCGATCCGTCTTCCAGCGTCAGCCTGACGTCGGCTCGGGATGCGCCGCATGCCGTTCGAAGTCCCTAAGGAGGCTGGAAATCATCTTATAGGCAACGGTCACCCTGTCTCGATGAATGCGCTCGCTGAACAGTATCCGGACCGTGGCAGGCAGCTCGGCCGAGTCTGCATGTCTCGTGTCATTGCGTCGCCGAAGGCCAGCACGTCGCGCATGCCCGGATCGAAGCAGCTTGGCGATCTTGCCGATCAACGCCACCCATTTCCGATCGCATCGCGCTGGTGCGGCTGCAACTCCTGCTAGGCCGCTGTCCTTCATTTGAGAGCATGGAGCCGCAGAACCAGGCCGAGGCGCTGCTGCTGGGGCAGATGTATGTCACGCACTATGCCGCAATCCGGCGCTGAGCCAGCTTGGATCGGCGAAATGGATGCCGACCGCTCAAGATGTTCGGCAACCTTGCCACGATATTGCTGCACACCTCTGAGAGCCAACGGAAACGCTGGTCCGCATGCATCGCGGCGGGAGACAGGCTAACCTCAATCCCAGGACATTTCAGGTCAGCAGGTCGGAATAGCAGATTCTCTACGTTCCGCAGCGACAGCGGGAACCGCACGTAGAGCATGACCAGCATCCGAACCACCTCTGGCGACGAATGGAAATAGCGAAATGGATCGCGCGGTTTGGCGCGGGATCGGCGGCTCATTCCCGTCCACTATCAGCCGATCCGCGCGAGCACCACATTCTTTGACAGTGCCCTTGGCCCCATAAAACTGTACCGTGATGCACATTGTGCCTATTGATTTTCTATACGACGACCAAGCCTGAGGAACGATGATGACATTTGCTCCGAAGGGAAGAGGGGCGCGCGTCGCACTCGCAGGCGTCATCGTCTTGATTGCTGGTGCGGGAGCGCTGATGGCTCAACCCTGCGAGGATGGCGTGAATTTTTCGTTGGCCCGCACCGACCTCGGCGTCGTGCGTGGGATGGAAATCGACGGTGTGGTCTTTTTCAGGGGTATCCCCTTCGCCGCGCCACCGGTGGGGCCGTCGCGTTGGCGCCCTCCGGTGCCTGCGCGGCCGTGGAACGGAGTGCGCGAGGCGCGAGATTTCGGTCCGATCTGTCCCCAGCCGGTATCCGACGGGGAACGCCAGGGGCAGGAACAGGACGAAGATTGCCTGACCGTCAATATCGCGCGTCCCGCTTCCGGTGGCGACACCGCTCCGGTGCTGGTGCTGATTCACGGTGGTGCCTATTTCGTCGGCTCGTCCCGCGACGGGTTCGACGATGCGGCGCGCGCTTACGCGAAGCGCGGTATCGTGGTCGTGGCCGCCAATTACCGGCTTGGCCGTCTGGGTTTCTTCGCCCATCCCGGGCTTCGTGCGGAGCAGCCCGGCACGCCTGTCGCCAACTATTGGCTGATGGACCAGATAGCCGCTCTCAAATGGGTGAAACGCAACATCGCAGCCTTTGGAGGTGATCCGGAGCGTGTGACCGTCCTCGGCTGTTCCGCCGGCGGCTCATCGGTCAACTCGCTGATGGCCTCACCCATGGCACGAGGTCTGTTCGCCCGGGCGAGCGCGCACTCGGGAGGTGGCGTCAACAATGCGGTACGGCCACTCGACCGCGCCGAGCAAGAGGGGGTCGCCTTCGCACATCGGGCGGGCGTCGATGGAGAAGGGGCGGACGCTATTGCCCGCCTGCGCGCGCTTGATCCGGCCCGAATCATGGCTGCCGATCCAGGGCCGCCCAATTTCGGTGCGGTGGTAGACGGCATTTACCTGCCTCAGGAAACAGCGATGGCCTTTGCCCGCGGCGAAATCGCGCGCGTTCCTTTCATCGCGGGTTCCACAAGTAATGAAGCCAGCGTCTTCGGTCTCATGGGGTTTGACGAAACGGTATTGAAGGAGCGGTTCGGCGTGGACTTCGACGCCGCACGGCGGGTCTATGATCCCCAGGGAAGGCTGTCGGCGTCGGAACTGCTCCGGCAAGTGCAGACTGATTTCATCTTTACCTCTGGCGCCACAGCGCTCGCCGCGCTGGCGAACGAATGGCAACCCGCTTATGCTTTTCACTTCGCCTACCTTCCACCGGCGGAGCGCGCACAGGCGCCGGGTGCGCCACATTGCGCCGATATGCGCTACACCTTTGCCCGCAGCGACGCGCCCACTGACCCCGAAAGCCTCCGTCTGGCGGAGATGATGCGGAATTACTGGGTCAATTTCATCAAGATCGGGGACCCGAACGGGCCGGGCCTGCCCCATTGGCCCCGCTATCAGGCGCCGGGTTTCGCGCCGCTCCTGATCGATCGCGTCACCGCCGCGGAACCTCATTTCAGGAAGCGGCAACTTGGCTACTGGCATGCCCGCTGGTCGGCCCGGACAGGGCTGCCCTTACCGGACGTGGCGCGTTGACACCGGATAAAATCTGCACCAATGTGCAATAAATTGAGCGGAGGGGGTCGCGCATGAAGCTGAAGGTTGGCCGCCCGTTTGGCCTGGGAAGGATGGGCATGACATTGGGGGCCGCGCTCGCATTCCAAGCGCTGGTTTCATGCGGCACGGACAGGGAGCGGCCTCGTTCCGATTGGACCAGCTATGGCGGGGACGACAGCGAGCAGCATTATAGTCCGCTCGACCAGATCACCGACGCAAATATCGGCAAGCTGGGCCTCGCCTGGTATTATGATATCGATACCTTCGACTCCTATACCCAGCCGCTGGAAGTGAACGGCGTGGTCTATTTCGCCGTCGGGCACAGCATCGTTCACGCGCTCGACGCGCGGACGGGAAAGCTGCTGTGGCAATATGATCCCGACGTCGCCGGCCAGCCGGAGGCGAAGACGCGGATGCGTGCCGGTTGGGGCACGCGCGGCATCGCATATAAGGACGGAACCGTCTTCACCGCGACGCGCGACGGGCGGTTGATCGCGGTGGACGCGAAGACCGGCAAGCCGCGCTGGTCGGTCCAGACTCTCGACGAAGCGGAGAACGGCTATATCACCGGGCCGCCCTGGGTTGCCGGCGACAAGGTGGTGATCGGCTTCGGTGGCGCTGACTACGGCCCGACGCGCGGCTATGTGACGGCCTATGATGTCCGGACCGGCAAGAAGGCGTGGCGCTGGTATGTCGTCCCCGGCGATCCGGCCAAGGGCTTTGAGAACAAGGCCATGGAAATGGCAGCGAAGACATGGACGGGCGAGTGGTGGAAATATGGCGGTGGCGGCACCGTCTGGCACGCCATGGCCTATGACGCGAAATATGACCGCATCTATCTGGGCACCGGCAACGGCTGGCCGTGGAACCAGAAGATCCGCAGCCCCCAAGGTGGCGACAACCTTTTCCTCTCGTCGATCGTCGCGCTGGACGCCAAGACCGGTGAATATGTCTGGCACTATCAGGTCAATCCCGAGAACAGCTACGACTTCAACGATGCGATGGATATCCAGCTCGTCGACGTCGAGATCGACGGCAAGCCGCGTTCGGTATTGATCCACGCGCCGAAGAACGGCTTTTTCTACGCTCTCGACCGCGAGACGGGTAAATTCATCTCCGCAGGTGAATTCGCCAGGCAGAACTGGGCGAAGAGCATCGATCCGACGACGGGAAGACCGGAGATCAATCCGGACTCACTTTATCCCAACGGCAAGCCGTTCATCATCTATCCTTTTCCCAACGGCGCGCATGGTGTGGCGGCGATGGCGTTCAGCCCGCGCACCGGCTATGCCTACATTCCGGTCATGGAGGGCGGACGGGTCGTCACCGATCCGGCAGACGTCAGGGATTGGCAATATAAGGCCGGCATGTTCGTCAACACCGGTTTGGGTGCGCCGCCGGCAGACCTCAAGGTGCCACCACCCAGCAGCAAGCTCGTGGCCTGGGACGTGGCGAAGAACCGGATCGCCTGGTCACAGCCACAACCCGGCGTGTTCAACGGCGGGATCATGGCGACGGGCGGCAACCTGATCTTTCAGGGATCGAACGAGGGCACCTTAGATGCCTATGCCGCCGACACGGGTCGCAAGCTCTGGTCTTTTGCGGCGCGGAACGGCATCCTTTCGGCGCCCATCAGCTATGCGGTGGACGGCAAGCAATATGTAACGGTGATCACAGGCTTCCGATCCAGCTTTCCCAACACGCCCAACTGGGATTACACCCAGCAGCGCCGTCGCGTGCTGACCTTCACCTTGGGCGGGCAGGCGAAATTGCCCGAGGACGAGCAGGTCGAGCTGCCGATCCAGGACGGTCCCGCCTTCCATGTCGATCCGGCCAAGGCGCAGGTCGGCGCGGGCATCTACGGAACCTCCTGCGTGATCTGCCACGGCGCAGGGATGATGGCCGGCGGCGCGGCGCCGGACTTGCGCAAGTCCGCCGTGCCGCTGGACGCGGCCGCTTTCGCCTCGGTGGTGCATGATGGCGCGCTGATGACGCGGGGAATGCCTTCCTTCGCGGTTCTGAAGCCCGAGGAGCTTGAGGGTCTGCGCCATTATATTCGCCAGCGGGCTCGAGAGACGAAAGAGGCGGTCAAATGATGGCGCCGATCGCAACCTTCCGGCCGTTCGACAATCGCTGGCCGGCAAGCTGATCGGCGTGGTCGCCTCGGGTAATTGGCCGCTGGTGTTGACCGTTCCTGACCGGGCGTGCATGAAATGTCTGACCGGCTGAGTAAAAAAGGGACATGGCATCATTGAAAGAGGTCAGCGAGCGGCCGCAGACCTATTCCAGCCCCGCCATTCTTGAGCGGCGCCGGCGGATTCTGGAGGAAACCCGACAGGTCATCGCGGAGCAGGGCGTCGCCGCGCTCAGCATGAACGATATCGGCCAGCGCGCCGGCGTGGCGAAACGCACGCTCTACAACGCCTTCCAGACGCGCGAGCGCATGATCGCCACTGCGATCCAGGAATATTTCGATGAATATGTGAGCCGTATCTCCTTCACCAGTCCACCCGGCACGATGATGCACAATTTGGAACGCATGATTTCCGTTGTGCAGCGGAACCGGAAAATTCCCAATTACATTCGCGCTATCATGTCGCTTTATTTCAGCGCAGAGGTGGACACCAACATCTGGACCGCGATGCATTCGGCGGCGAAGCAATATAATCAGGAATGGATTCAAGCGCTGGCGACCAAGAAGCAGTTGCAGCCCTGGATTGATGCCGACACGCTGGTCGACGATCTCGTGCGCTATGAATATGCCACGATCAATGATTGGGCGCAGCAGCGCATCGCAGACGACAGGATCATCCTGCGGCTGGTCTCCAGCTATCTGACCTTCCTGCTCGGCGCGATGCGCGGCTCTGCCCGCAAGGAGGTAGAGACATTGCTGAAAGACATGGCGGAGCGCGGGATCGAGGCGCTGCCGATGAAGAAGAAACGCTGAATTCCGCCTAAAATCTATACTTCAATGCAATTTTTCTTGCGTCGTCCCGATCCACTCGCCTAATCACGGTCGAAGGCCATTCTCTGGATGGACGGACGGGAGAGAGACAGTGACCGACGCGACCCAGACGGCGGACCTGCTGGTCGAGGAGCGGGAGGACGGCGTGGTCGTGCTCACGCTCAATCGCCCGCCCGCGCGCAACACCGTCTCCTTCGCCATGTGGGAGCAGTTCTCCGCCGCGCTCGATCGGCTGGAAGGCGCAACGCCGGCGCGGGCGCTCGTGCTGTGCGGCGCAGAGGGCTATTTCAGCAGCGGCGGCGACGTGAAACTGCCGCCCGCGCGCGGCGAGGGCGCGCTCGCGCTCGCCGCGCGGCTGGAGCTGGGCCAGCGCATCATCGGCCGGCTGCGCACGCTGCCGGTCCCCACCATCGCTGCGGTCGAGGGGGGTGCCTATGGCATAGCCTGGAGCCTGGCGATGTCTTGCGACATGATCCTCGCGGCGGACGACGCGAAGTTCGGCGCACCCTTCCTCCAATTCGGCCTGGTGCCGGATGGCGGCGCGGCCTGGTTTCTTGTGCAGCGGCTGGGCCGCGCGCGAGCGGCGGAGATCATCTTTTCCGGCCGCACGCTCGACGCCGCCGAGGCGCTTTCGCTCGGCCTGGTCAGCCGGGTCGTGCCCGCCGGCCGGGCAGTGGCCGAGGCGCTGGCGCTGGGGGCCGCCATCGGCGACGGCAACCGCCATGCGGTGGAACTGACCAAGCGGCTGCTGAATCAGGCGGAGACCGGCGATCTTGCGGCGGCCCATGCGCTCGAACTGGTCTATTGTCATCTCTGCCAGGCGGGCGAGGAAGTGCCGCGCGCGCGGGAGAAGTTCAAGGCCCGGGCGGCGGCCAAATCCGCCGGCCGGCCCGCCTGACGCCTGGACGCGCGAGGGGAAGCCGCGATGCAGTTCGACATGCGCAGCCTGCCGATGCCGGTCCGCTACAAGATCGTCAATTCGACGATCACGCCCCGGCCGATCGCCTGGATCACCAGCCTGTCGCCTGCGGGCGTGGTCAACGCTGCGCCCTACAGCTTCTTCAATGCGGTGGGAACGGAGCCGCCGCTGATCGTTCTCGGCCTGCTCAAGGAGCCAAGGTCGCGGACGCTCAAGAACACCGCATCCAACATCATCGCCACCGGCGAGTTCGTCGTGAACCTGGTATGCGAGGGAGATGCGGCAAAGATGAACGAATGCAGCGTCGATGCGCCGGCCGATGTGAGCGAGGTCGATTATGCCGGGCTGGAGACCATACCCAGCGTCCTTGTCGCCCCGCCGCGCATTGCGACCAGCCCTGTCAGCTTCGAATGCCGCAAGATCGCGGCGCTCGACATCGGCGCGCTGCAAACCGTGGTGATTGGCGAGATCCTGATGGCGCATGTCCGCGACGAGTTCATCACCGATCGTGAAAAGGTCTATTTCGATACACCGGCGATGAAACTGATCGGGCGCACCCATGGCAGCGGCTGGTATGTCCGCAATAGCGACAGTTTCCAGATGGAACGGCCGCGCTACGATCCTGCCCGTCTCGGTGGCGACGACGGAAAATAGCGTCTCATAATTTGAACCTGTGGTGCAATATTACTTGCGCTGCGAAGGAGAATGGTGTCTGTTTGCTGCGGTTCCCGAGGCCCGGCGCCGGCGGCGAATCGCGAAGACACCGGCAGGACGGCGAAGACCGTCGACGGCTGGGCCGCAACAGGAGTGAAAGATGCCCGGTCCCCTCGACCATCTGATTGTCATTGAGGCGGCGCAATCGATGCCGGCAGCGATCACCGCGATGTTGCTGGCCGATCATGGTGCCGACGTGACCAAGGTGGAGCCGCGCGGCGGGGCTTTCTTCGCGCATGACCGGACGCGGAAGGCATGGGATCGCGGCAAGCGCAGCGTCGAGTTGGACATTGCTGATGCCGTTGATCACCAAGCGTTGCGTGGATTGCTCGCGGGCGCGGACATTTTTATCCATGCGATGGAGGAGAAAGACGCGGCTGCGCTGGGCCTCGATGAGGTTTCGCTGACGCGCGACTTTCCGGCGCTCGTCGTCGTTGCGCTCACCGCTTATGGCGCCGACACGCCTTTCGCCGATCGGCCGCACGGGGAGTCGCTGGCCGCCGCTCTGCTCGGGACGATGATCGACAAGAGCAGCTCATTCCGTCCTGGGCCGGTCTATCTCGGCCATCCGGCGCTTCATTACGGGCAGGCGTTCCTGGGCGCGATCGGCGCGCTCGCGGCGGTGCGGGCACGACGCTGCATCGGCCGGGGGCAGCGGGTCGAGGCGTCGCTGCTGGATGCCATGCTGGCGCAGTCGCCGATGAACAATTGGTGGCAGGAGGAGGGCATCTCCTACATCAAGGCGGGGGATGCAGGTGCGGTGGACCGCTTCGGTCGCACCCGCCTGATCACCGGCATGTTTGAATGCGGCGACGGCCTCTATCTGCAGTTCCACACCGGCGGCCCTGGCGGATTCAAGGCGGCGATGGACGTGCTGGGCTTCGGCGACCGGATACAGGCGGTCAAGGGACCCGAAATGGCCGTGCCGCTTTCCGAGGAGGAGTATCGGATCGCGCGCGTCGAGATATTCGACGCTTTCAAGGCGAAGCCGCGTGACGAGTGGATCAAGCTGTTCCATGCGGTTGACGTCGCGGCGCTGCCCGTCCTGGAGCCGGCCGAGGTGCTGCTGGATGAGCAGGTCGAGTTCGTCGGCCAGCGCATCGCGCTGCCGGACCCTGATTTCGGCACCATCCATCAGGCGGCGCCGGCGGTGCGCTACGCCAATACGCCCTGCGCGACGCCGAAGCCCGCGCCGACGATCGGAGCGGATAATGGGAATCTGTCGGCGCTCGTCGCACGTCCCGCGCGATTGGCGGCTGCGCCCGTCCAGCCGATCGGGCGAGCGCTGGAAGGGATCAAGGTCGTCGATTTCTCCTCTTTCTTCGCGGTCGGCTATGGGGGGCGGTTGCTGAACGATCTCGGCGCCGACGTCGTCAAGGTCGAGACGCCGGACGGCGATCAGATGCGCCCGCTGCCCGACTGCTTCGATGCGGCGCAGCGCGGCAAGCGCGACATCGTGCTCAACCTCAAGACGCCGGAGGGGCTGGAGGCCGCCCACCGGCTGGTGGCCGGGGCCGACGTCGTCACCCACAATCTGCGCCCCGGCAAGGCGGACAAGCTCGGCATCGGCTATGAGACGCTGTCGGCGATCAATCCGAGGCTGATCTACGCCTATCTGCCCGGTTACGGATCGAAGGGGCCGAAGGCGCTGCTCAAGAGCTTCGCGCCGCTCGTCTCGGGCTGGACCGGCTTGCTCTACGAAGGCGGTGGCGACGGTAATCCGCCGACCCGTTCGGTGTTCGGCAACGAGGACTACAATAACGGCTTCCTCGGCGCTGCCGGCATCCTGATGGCGCTGGAGCATCGTGCGATCACCGGCAAGGGCGACTATATGGAATGCCCGCAGCTCCATTCGAGCCTGTGGACCACGTCCGAGCATTTCCTCGATGCCGATCGGAAGGTCGTCTACGGCTTTCGTCTCGACAAGGATCAGGCGGGGATCAACGCGCTCGACCGCAATTACCGCACCAGGGACGGCTGGCTCTGCATCTGCTGCCGGCAGGACGAGCGCTTCGCTGCGCTCGCCCACGCGGTCGGACTGCCCGGCCTGCCGGCGGACCCCCGCTTCGCCGATCCGCGCGCGCGATCGGCGAACGACGCCGCGCTCCAGGCGCTGCTCACTCCCTTCTTTGCGGAGCGGACCAGCGCGGAGGCTTTCGCCGCGCTCGATGCCGCAGGCGCTCCTTGCGAGATCGTGCGGGAGACGAGCTGGGTTCGCGAGGTGCTATGGGAGGACTGGGCACTCGCTACCAACCGTGTGATCGAGGACAGGGACTCGATGTATGGCCATGTCCGCGCCTTCGGCAGCTTCATCAGGCTCAGCAAGACGCCCGGCTTCGCGCAGGGCACCGCACCGCGCCTCGGCCAGCACACGCGCGAGATACTGACCGAAATCGGCTATTCGCCAGCCGAGATCGAGGCACTGATCGCCACCGGCAAGGCGATGGCCGCGAGCCGGGTGACGGGGCGTATCGATTCCAGGGTGTCGGCCGCCTGATCGGCCGTAGCCCCATCACCAGATCATCGGCAGGAGCCTCGGCACAGTGCAGCTCAACCTTCGCTACGATATGAACCGCCCTGATTTCGGTGCGTCCCATCCCATCCTCTACCGAACCGCCATCGAACAAGCGCAATGGGCCGACAGGCTGGGCTTCACGCAGGTTTTCCTGGCAGAGCATCACGGCGCGGAGGGGGGCTATTGCCCGTCGTCGATGGTGCAGGCCGCCTCCATCCTTGGCGCGACGCAGAAGATCGTCGCGCACCTGTCGGCGCTGGTGGTGACGATGCACGATCCGCTGCGGCTGGCGGAGGATCTGGCGGTGCTCGACAATATCGGGCCGGGCCGTGTCTGGCTGACGGCGGGTATGGGCTACCGCCCCCACGAGTTCGAGATGTTCGACAAGGACATCACCAAGCGTCTCGCCATCATGAACGAGGCACTGGCGACGCTGAAGGCAGCCTGGACCGGCGAGCCCTTCGAGTTTCGCGGGCGGACGGTGCGAGTGACGCCAGCGCCCGCGACCACCGACGGGCCGAAAATCTACATGGGCGGCTCCACCGACAAGTCGGCGATCCGCGCAGCCAAGGGCGGCTATCAATATTTCCCCGGCCACCCTGACCTGTTTACGATCTACAAGGCCGAGCGCGAGAAGGCCGGGTTCCCGCCACCAGAGGAATATCGCAAGCCGGCGGCGAGCTTCCTGTTCGTTTCGGATGCCCCCGACCGCGACTGGCCGCGCGTCGCGCCGCATGTCGCCTATGCCACCAATGCCTATGCCGAATGGGCCAAGGAGCGCGGCGAGGGACAGACGCGCTACACGCCTGCGCAGACGATCGAGGGCTTGAAGGCCATGCCCAACATCAAGGTGCTGACCCCGGACGAATGCTTCGCCTATCTCAAGGAACTGGGGCGAGGCACCGCCGTCACCTTCCACGCCCTGCTGGGCGGCCTCGATCCGGAGCTGTCGTGGAGCAGCCTGCGCCTGTTCGAACAGGCGGTGCTGCCGCGCCTCAAGGCCGAGCCGGGCCTGCTGGAGATGAACGACTGACCGCCGGCCGGAAGGAGAGAGAATATGGACGAGCGCAACCGCCGCGCCATGCTGGGCACCGTGTTGACCATTCCCCTGACGATGGCGGCTGCGGGCAGTGCAGTCGCGGCGACGCGCCCGAAGGGGGGCGGTGACGGAGGCATCATGGCGGACCGGCTGGACATCCTGGAATCAAAGCAGGCGATCACCGAGTTGCTCTATGCCTATGCGCGCGCCAACGATCGTGCCGACGAGGCGCTGCTCAGAAGCTGCTTCTGGCCGGAGTCGACGCACAAGCACGGGAAATTCGAAGGAAAGTCGTCCGATTTCGTCGGCTTCGCCTTCAAGATCGTCGCGGGCCTGAAATATGCATGCCACCATATCTCGAACGTGACGGTCGAGGTGAAGGGCGATCGGGCTTTCTCCGAGTGCTATTATTTCGCGCAGCACCGCCGCGACCGGAAGGAGGGCGGGGGCGAGGAGGACCAGTTCTTCCAGGGGCGCTATCTCGACGATCTCGAACGGCGCGGCGGCGTATGGAAGATCATCCGGCGGCGCGGCCTCTCCGATTATACTTCGCCCGCGATCGCGTCGGACGCGCCCTATGCGACCTGGCCGGCGGGGCAGCACAGCGAGAAATTTCCCGACGACGATTATTACAAGATGCGCGAGGCGTTCCTGAAGGGATAGCGCGCCGGCGGCCGTTCAGGCCCGCGGCCAGTTGGCGAGCGGCGCGCCAGCTATGGCGGTCCGCGCCTTGACGATCCGGCCGGAACCGCGCGAGACGACATGAAGGTCGCGGCGATCGCGACCGGCCCAGCATAAATTGGTCGGCATGGCGATCATCCGTCCGTCGGGATCGTGGACGATATCGACCAGCCGCCGATCCGGGGTGAGCGCGACCAGCCGGTTGGCGAAGGGCAGGGTGATCCAGAGATTGCCCGCCATGTCGAAGCCGATCCCGTCGCAATAGCCCAGAGCCGCGCGCTCTGCCGCCGGCATGGCAAAAATGTCGCGCGCCATCTGGTCGGAGCGCGCCGCGCCGAGTTGCGGGCCGTAGTCCTCCGGGTCGGCGAGCGTGCCGTCTGGCAGTCGGCGCCAGCGCCGGATGCGCGCCTCGGCGGTGAGCGAGCAATAGAGAAAGCGTTCCTCGCGATCGAGGCATAGTCCGTTCGCGCCGCGCAGGCCGCGTGCGACGATGTCGGCGCCGCCGTCCGGCTTGACCCGACAGATGAATCCGGCCGGTGTCGTCGTGCCGATATTCGCGGCTGGGGCCCAGCCGGTGTGCGTGCAATAGATCGTGCCGTCGCGTGCGACAGCAGGGCCGTTGGAGGCGACAAGCTGCCGGCCCTCAAGTTCGGTGACGAGCGTTTCGGCCGTGCCGCTCGCCACGTCGATGCGTTGCAGCGGGCCGCCTACATTCTTCAGCAGCCCCATATTGGCGACGATGGCGCGCCCCTGCAGATCGATGGCGACGCCGGTGGGGGCGATCGGCTTGCCGATCTGGCGCAGCCGCCCGTTGGTCTCGCGCACGGCGAGCGCGCCGTCGCCGTTGGAGAGGAACAGCCGCCCGTCTGGGGTGGCGGCGATCCCTTCGGCATGTTCGAGGTCGTCCAGAACGACCGAGAAATTATCAACCGAAAGCGGGGCCGGGGGCTGTCGCCTTCCCGCGCCGGCCGGAGTGATACCGGCCGCGAGGCCGAACGCCGCCAGCCCGCCGACGAAGCCCCGCCTGTCGATGACGATCATGCCGGGACCGGCGCGAAGCCCGCGATCCAGTGATCTCCGGCTTCGACCGGCCGGAAGCGCAGCCGCATCCCGCAGGCCGGCTCCACTCCGCCCGCGTCGATCAATATGCCGGGCACGCGCACACCGGGGGCAGCGTCCGGTTCGAACAGGATGACGGTGAAGGGCACCTCCTCGCGATGGTCGCCGGGCAGCAGGCTGCGGGCGACGGTCGTGAAGCTGTAGGCGCTGCCCTCCGTGCCCACGCTGCGCCATTCCAGCTTCGCGTCGGGTTTCCCGGGGATCACCTCGGGTGGGTACCAGACCCATTCGCCGGTTTCGGCATCGGCGGTGACGCGCAACTCGCCGGCGGCGAGGCCGTCATAGAAGCCCTGGAAAAGCAGGTCTTCGATACGGATGGGATAGATCGGCACGCCCATGGCTTCAGCTCCGCGCGAGGATGGTGGTGGCATGGTTATTGCCGCCGAGGCCGGCGACGGCGCACAGCCGGGCCTCCGGCACCTGCCGCTCGCCTTCCCGGCCGCGCAGCTGGCGCACGCCTTCGATCAGCAGGTTGATGCCCGGCACATAGCCGCCCGACATATGGCCGCCGCTGGTGTTGACCGGCATCCGGCCGCCGGGCCGAGCGTGGCCGGCAGCGTAGAAGCGCGCACCTTCGCCGCGCTCGCACAGGCCCAGCATCTCGGTCTGGACGATGGCGGAGATGGTGAAGCCGTCATAGACCTGCGCGAGGTCGAGATCCTTGGGATCGACGCCTGCCATCGCATAGGCCTGTGCGGCGGACTCGCTGCCCGGATAGTCGAAGGTGCAGGGCTTCTGGCTGAACAGCACGCCCTGCGGATAATTGTTGAAGCCGAGGCCGACGCCCTGCACCGCGACCACCGGATGCGGCATGTCGCGCGCCGTCTCCACCGCGCTCACGACATAGGCGCAGCCGGCGTCGGTGGTGAGGCAGCAATCGGCGGCGCGCAGCGGCGTCGATATCATCGGGCTCTGGCGATAGCTTTCCAGGTCCATCGGCTCCCGGCGCTGCGCGTGCGGCGTGATCGTCGCCCAGGCGCGATAGGTGATCGGCACCGCCGCCTGCTCCTCCTCGGTCATGCCGAACTCATGGGCGTAGCGGTTCGCCATGGTGGCGAAATAGGTCGGCTGGCCGTAGAAGCCGGCGGGCATTTCCAGCCCTGCCTTCTGCGGCTCGCGCGCGTGGAAGGCATAGACGCCGCCCGGCTTGGTCGACTGGATGGCGTAGGTGACGAGGACATGGCGGGCCAGCCCCGCCTCGATCGCGAGCTGCGCCAGCAGCAGCGCGTGGCCGGTCGTCGCGGTGCCGCCGGCGCTGTCCGGCTCGGCGCAGAAGCGGCGCTCGCCCGCGCCGATCGCATAGGCGATCTCGTCCGCGCCATGGCCGCTGTAGCGGTTGCTGATATAGCCGTCGATGTCCTTGGGAGTCAGTCCGGCATCGGCGATGGCGGCGAGGCTGGCGCGTGCCACCATCTGCATCACGCCATGCTCGCCCTTGCGCAGGAAGGGCGTCTCGCCGACGCCAGTGATGGCGACCTTGTTTCCGTGCATCATGCGTCCTTGAATCCTTTTCCTGCGGCGGCGAGGCGCTCGATCAGCGGCGATGGCGTGAAGGCTGGGCCGTGCGCGGCTTCGAGCGCGCGGAGCTTTTCCAGCACGACTGGCAGGCCCTGCAGGTCGGCCCAGAACATCGGGCCGCCGCGATAGCGGGGCCAGCCATAGCCGGTGATCCAGACGATATCGATGTCCGATGGGCGTGCGGCGATGCCTTCGTCGAGGATCTTCGCGCCTTCGTTGACCATGGCGAAGAGGATGCGGTCGTGGATTTCCTCATCGCTCACCGCACGTCGGGCAATGCCCTGTTTCGCGGCGAAATCCTCGATCACCTCGAGCGCGACGGGCGAGGAGGTCTGCTTCCGGTTCGCATCATAATCATAATAGCCGCCGCCGGATTTCTGGCCGTGCCGGCCCATCTCGTTCAGGATTTCGCGGACATTGGCGGAACTGGACGTTTCCCGGTTCCAGCCGACGTCGAGGCCAACGAGGTCGCGCATCTGGAAATGGCCCATGGCGAAGCCGAAATCGTAGAGCACTTTGTCCACCGCCTCGGGCGTTGCGCCTTCCAGCACGAGCTGGTCGGCCTGCGCGTTGCGCGCGGCGAGGATGCGGTTGCCGACGAAGCCGAAGCCGTTGCCGACCAGCACGCCGACCTTGCCGATCGTCTTGGCGAGCTTGATCGCGGTGGCGATCACCGCCGGCGCGGTGTCCTTCGTCCGCACCACTTCCAGCAGCCGCATCACATTGGCGGGCGAGAAGAAGTGGAGGCCCAGCACATGATCGGGCCGCTTCGTTGCCGCCGCGATCTCGTCGACATCGAGATAGCTGGTGTTGGTGGCGAGCATTACGCCGGGCTTCGCCACAGCGTCGAGCCTGGCGAAGATCTCCTTCTTGACGTCGATCTGCTCGAACACGGCTTCGATGATCAGATCGCAATCGGCGACGGCGGCGATGTCGAGCGTGCCGGTGATGAGGCCCATGCGCGTCTCGACATCCTCGGGCTTCAGCTTGCCCTTGCTCGCCGTCGCCTCGTAATTCCTGCGGATGATGCCGAGGCCGCGGTCTAGTGCTTCCTGGCTGGTCTCCACCAGGGTCACGGGAATGCCGACATTGGCGAAGTTCATCGCGATGCCGCCGCCCATCGTCCCCGCGCCGATCACGCCTACCTTCTTCACCGTCAGGATCGGCGTGTCGGCGGGCAGGCCGTCTACCTTGGCGGCCTGGCGCTCGGCGAAGAAAACGTGGCGTTGCGCGGCGGACTGGCTGTCGGCCATCAGCTCGTTGAACAGCGAGCGTTCATAAGCGAGCGCGTCGTCGAAGGGCTGATCGACCAGTGCCGCCTCGATGCAGCGGATGATATGCTCGGGCGCGAGAAAGCCGCGGAACTTGCGGGCGTTGGCCTTGCGGAACTCGGCGAAGAGTTCGGGCTTGCCGCGCGCCTCGTCCAGCCTGTCGGTCCTGTCGCGAACCTTGGTGAGCGGGCGGCCCTCGTCCAGCACCCGGTTGGCAAGCGCGACGGCGTCGGCGCGGAGATTGCCTTCGTCCGCCAATTCGTCGAGCAGGCCCATCTCGTGCGCGGCCGTGGCGGAGATGGGATCGCCGCTCGTTATCATCTCCAGCGCCCTGGGAACGCCGACGATGCGGGGCAGGCGCTGCGTGCCGCCGGCGCCGGGCAGCAGCCCGAGCTTCACTTCGGGCAGGCCGCATTTGGCGGAGGGCACGGCGATGCGGTAATGCGCGACCAGCGCCAGCTCCAGTCCCCCGCCGAGCGCCGTGCCGTGGATCGCCGCGATCACCGGCTTGGGCGCGTTCTCGACGATCGTCTGAAGGTTGCGCAGCGACGGCTCGACCGGCGGCTTGCCGAACTCGGTGATGTCAGCACCGGCGAAGAAGGTGCGGCCGCCGCAGATCAGAACCGCCGCGCCGACCGCATCGTCCCGCATCGCCTTGTCGACGGCGGCGGCGATGCCCTGCCGCACGACGGCGGACAGCGCGTTGACTGGCGGCGAATCGACGGTGACGACCGCGATCCGACCTTCTACCGCATAATCGGTGACGTCATTGACCTTCATTGAGACCTCTACGGGCTGATGCGCCGGGCTGGCCGGCTGCCTGCGCGGCCAGCACCTCGCGGGCGCGTTGGCGGAAATAATGCTGAAGGGCGTTGATCTCGTCGTCGCCCAGTTCCTCGAAGCGCGGCATCCCGCGCGGCATCAGCGGGCCTTCGCGCAGCACTGCGGTGAGGGTGGCGTCGTCGAGCGGGACGCCGGATTGCAGCAGATCGGGCGCCGCGCCGCCGGAGACGGCATTGGCGCCATGGCAGATCGAACAGCGCTGGCCGTAGATCGTCGCGCCCGCGACCGCCTTCGCCGGATCGACGCGGAAGGCGGGATCGTCGAGCACCGGCGTCTCCATGTCGGTCGCTGGCGGTAGCGCCGCCCTGCCGCCGATCGCGAAGGTCAGCACGCGCCATTGCTGCGTGCGATAATTCCATTCGCGCGCCAGACCGGTGGCGCTGGGGAAGCGCGATCCGGCGATCACCGTGACATATTGGCGGCCCTTTGCGCGATAGGTGATCGGCTGCGCCATCACTGCCGTTCGCGCGTCGAACGACCAGAGCGGCCTGCCGCTGTCGGCGGCGTAAGCGACGAACTTGCCTGAGGCGTTGCCTTGGAACAGCAAGTTGCCCGCCGTGGTCGCGGTGCCGCCGCCGCCCCTGATGCCCTGCACGGGCACGCGCCACGCCTCGCTCTGGGTGACGGGATTCCACGCGAGCAGGAAACTGGTCGCGGGCCGGTCCGGCTCCAGCCCTGGCGGTGGCGCGCCCGTGCCGGTGCTGATCCGCTGCCCGTCGAGATGGCGCCAGCCTTCGAGCGCGCCGGGCGGGTCGACATAGACGCGCCCCTGGTCCATCGCCGGGATATAGACGAGGCCGGTCGCCGGGTTGAACGACATCGCCTCGATATTGTGCGCGCCGAAGGGCGAGGGATAGACGATGGCGGCCTTGCCGTCGGGATAGCGGGCTTGCGGATTCTCGATCGGCCGGCCGGTCTCCAGGTCGATCCCCTTCGCCCAGTTGACCGGCACGATGTTGCGCGCAGAGATCAATTTCCCCGTCTCGCGGTCGATGACGTAGAAGAAACCGTTCTTGGGCGCGTGGAGAATGACGGAGCGGGTCTTACCGTCGATCCTGAGATCGGCCAGCTCGATATCCATCGCCGCATTATAGTCCCAGGTTTCGCCGGGATTGACCTGATAGTGCCAGACATATTCGCCGGTGTCGGCGTCAATGGCGATGATCGAGCAGAGGAACAGATTGTCGCCGCCTTCGGGGCTCCGGATCTTCTGGTTCCAGGGCGATCCGTTGCCGGTGCCGATATAGAGGCGGTTGAACTTCGGGTCGTAAGCCATGGCGTTCCAGGCGGTGCCGCCGCCGCCATATTGCCACCATTGCCCCGTCCAGGTTCTGGCGGCCATTTCCATGGCCTTGTTCTCGAAGCCCTTGTCCGGATCGCCGGGCACCGTGTAGAAGCGCCAAAGCTGCTTGCCGGTCGCCTGGTCATAGGCCGTGACATAGCCTCGCACGGGCGCGAAGTCCGCGCCGCCATGGCCGATCACGACCTTATTGCCGAACACCCAGGGCGCGCCGGAAATGTAGCGCTCGTCGTCCGGCTCGACGGTCATCGCGCTCCACGCCTTCTTGCCCGTCTTGGCGTCGATCGCCGTCAGCCAGCCGTCCACCGTGCCGACGAAGACGCGGCCATTGGCGTAAACGAGGCCGCGTATCCCCCAGGCGGCGCGCATCTTGTGCCCGGCGGTCTTCCACGCCTCGGCATCGTAGGCCCACAGCTCCTTGCCGGTCGCCGCGTCGAGCGCGCGGACGTGGCTGTAGCTCGATGCGAAGTAGAGCACGCCGTCCACCGCGATGGGCGCGGAAAGCGCGCTGCCGCCGTCGTTGATGTCGTAGAACCAGGCGAGGCCGAGCTTGCCGACATTGCCGTCGTTGATGTCGGCAAGCGGGCTGTAATGATTCTCGCCCGCCCCGCCATAGCCGGGCCAGTCGTTACCGCCTGGTGCGGGCTTGCCGGCGGGGTCGGTGCAGCCGGCCAACAGCAGCGCGAGCGCGGACAGCAGCTGCAGAGGAAGGCGCATCGCGGTCATCCGCCGATCGTCCGGTCGGTCGGCCAGAAGCGCTGACGCAACGCTTTCTTGTTGACCTTGCCCATCGCCGTGCGGCCGATATCGTCGACGAGTTCGTAGCCGCGCGGGCATTTATAGCCCGCCAGCGAGGCGCGGCAGAAGGCGTTCAGCTCATCGGCCGTCGGCGGATCGGCGGGGTCCCGTGCAATGACCAGCGCGCGCGCTTCCTCGCCCATCTCGGCATTGGGGGCGGCGACCACCGCCACGTCGGCCACCTTGGGATGACGCAGCAGGACGTGCTCGGCTTCAGCCGGGTAGATGTTCACCCCACCGCTGACGATCATGTCGGAAACGCGGTCGGTGATGAACAGATAGCCTTCCTCGTCGACATAACCCATCTCGCCGAGCGTGAACACGCCCGGGGCGATGTGGGCGGCGGCGGTCTTTTCCGGGTCTCCGCGATAGACGATGCCGTGGCCGCTGGTGTCACAGAAATAGACCTGGCCCACCTCGTTCGGCCCCAGCGGCTGGCCGTCCTCGCCGTAGATCACGGTCTCGAAGGGCGGCAGCGCCTTGCCGACAGACCCTGGCCGCTCCAGCCATTCGGGCGAGGTGATGAAGGTGGTGGATCCTGCCTCGGTGCCGCCATAGGCTTCCACCAGCACCGGGCCGAACCAGTCGATCATCGCCCGCTTCACCTCGCGCGGGCAGGCGGCGCCGGTATGCGCCAGCCGCGTCACGCTCGATACGTCATATTTCGCGCGCACCTCGGGCGGCAGCGCCAGCATCCGCTGGAAATGGGTAGGCACCATCACCGATCCGGCGACGCGGTGCTTCTCGATCAGCGCAAGTGCCTGCTCGGGATCGAAATGCTCCATGACGACCAGGCTGCCGCCGGCGAAGACATTGCGCGCCATGCCGAGTGGGCCGGTATGGTAGAGTGGGCCGACCACCAGTCCTGGCGACGGGGTCGCGCGCGGGCGCAGCGTTTCGGCTAGCGCGCGCACCGTCGGGACGCGCGGGAAATATTGCGGCGGCGTCTCGGTCGCCTTCGGCCGGCCAGTGGTGCCGGAGGTATAGTGCAGGTGCGGCAGTGCCGGGACGTCCGGATCTGGCTCGCTGTCGGGCGCGGCGGCGATCCAGTCCTCCCACGCGATCAGGCCGGGGCGCGGCGGGACGCGCCAGCCGATCACCGTGGCGATATCGGCCTCGGCTGCGGCAGCCAGCCCGGCTTCGGCCGTCTCCGGCCCGACCAGCACCGCCGCCGCGCCCGAATCCTTCAGGATATAGGCGGCCTCGGCGGGCGTGAGGTGGAAGCTCACCGGCACGCTGGATATCCCCGCTTCCAGGCAGGCGACATAGGCGATCACCGTCTCGACGCTGTTATGCGCGAACACCGCGACGCGCCGCTCGCCCGGAAAGTCGAGCGCGGCGAGCGCGTTGGCGGCGCGGTTCAGGATCGGGTCCAGCTGGCTCCAGCTATGGGTGACGCGCTCGTCGGCCAGCGCGAGCTGGCCGCGCCACGCCGGATCGATGCCCTGAACGGTTAGGGACATGGCCGGTCCTTTCGACGGGTGGGCAGCGCGCGAGGATCAGCCATGGGCGGTCTGCTGCGCGGCGACGGTGGGGGACAGGTAGCGCAGCGCCATGCGGAAGGCGGCGAGCGCCACAACTGCGCCGGCGAACACGACGATCGCCAGCGAGTAGCCGAGCTTCGCCTCGTCGCGGAAGACATATTGGGTGAGGCCGGCGATCATCGCCGGGCCGGCGCCGAGTCCGAGCATGGTGAAGACGAAAAGGAAGAAAGCCAGCATCCGTGATCGCACCGCGCCGGGACAGATCAGCGCCAGCACCGATGACACATAGACCATGAAGGGCACGGTGATGAACTGCGCCACGCCGTAGCAGGCGAGGAAAACCCACGCGTTGCCTGCGAAGAACATGTAGCCGATGACTGGCAGACAGGCGAGGATCAGCCAGCTGTAGAAGCGCAGGTGGGCGTCCAGCACGCCGCGCGCGAACAGCCGGTCGACGATCCAGCCGTTCACCACCAGCGACAGCGCCGAGACGATGTTCATCAGGCTCAGCGCCGGGCCGTATTGTTCGGGCCGCCAGCCGAAATGGCGCTCGATATAGGCGGGCACCCAGTTGGTCATCGAATAGCCGCAGATCGCGAGGCAGGAGGTGCCGACGAGCATCAGCCCCAGCAGGCGCCAGTTGCCGCGCACGAAATCGCGGATGATCGCGCGCCCGTCCTCGCCCCCGGTCTCGTGCGCCACGCGCCGGCGGCCGGGATCGGGGAAGGTGAAGACGAGCAGGGCGATGACGACGCCCGGCACGCCCACCATCATCATCACCAGCTGCCAGGGATGGGCGGGGCCGTGGAAGGGGATGTGGATGCCGGCATAGACGGTGGCGAAGGCGATCGCCGCGCCGCCGAGACCGAAGGCGGTGGCCGATCCCACCTTGCCTGCCATCTGGAAGGTGGAGGTGGCGCGGGTCAGCAGGTGCGGCGGGAAGGCGTCGGCGATCAGCGAATAGGCTGCCGGCAGCAGCGCTGCCTCGCCGACGCCGACGAGGATGCGGGCGGCGAGCAATTGCTCGTAGCTCTGCGCATAGCCGCAGGCGGTGGTCGCCGCCGCCCACAGGCCGACCCCGCAGAAGATGATCCAGCGCCGCGAGAAGCGGTCCGCCGCCCAGCCGAGCGGCAGCCCGAACATCGCGTAGAAGATCGCGAAGGAGGTCGACGTGACCATGCTCACCTGCACGTCGGTGAGCAGCAGGTGCGCCTTGATCGGCGTCACCAGCATCGCGATGATGAGCCGGTCCACCCAGGAAAAGACGTAGAGGGCGAACAGCACCGCCACCATCCACCACGCGCCGCCGCGCTGTGGCGCGGCAGCGGTTCCGGCGGAGGCGGCGGCCTGCATCTCCATGGTCCTAACCCTTTCTCGTCAGCGCCGGGGCAGGGCGGCAAGTTCGGCGATCTTCAGCTTGCCGAGTTGCGCCAGATGCACTTCGTCCGGCCCGTCGGTCAGGCGCAGATAGCGGCTGTTGATGAAGGCGGCGGCCGGTGGGAAATCGCTTGCCATGCCGATGCCGCCATGCGCCTGGATGGCGCGGTCGGCCACCGTCTGCGCCATGCGCGGGGCGACGATCTTGATCGCGGCGATCAGGTCCCGGGCCGCCTTGTTGCCATAGCGGTCCATCGCGTCAGCCGCCTTCAGCGTCAGCAGGCGCGCCTGCTCGATCTCGCAGAAGGAATAAGCGATCTCCTGCCGGACGCTCGACTGGTCGGCAAGCTTGCGGCCGAAGGCGACGCGGCTGTCGACGCGGCGCGCCATATATTCCAGTGCGCGCTGCGCCTGGCCGATCACCCGCATGCAATGGTGGATGCGGCCGGGGCCGAGGCGCCCCTGCGCGATCTCGAACCCCCGGCCTTCGCCGAGGATCAGATTTTCCTTAGGTACGCGCACGTCGGTGAAGGTAATTTCCGCATGGCCGCCGGGCGAATGCACCGAATGGAACACGTCGAGTGGCCGGACGATCTCGATGCCCGGCGTATCGGCGGGAATCAGGATCTGCGAATGCTGCCGGTGCTTCGGCCCGTCATTGGGCGTGCGGCCGAGCAGGATGAAGATCTTCGTGTTGGGATCGCATGCACCCGATATCCACCATTTGCGGCCGTTGATGACATAGTCGTCGCCGTCGCGAACGATGGTGGTTTCTATATTGGTCGCATCCGAGGAGGCGACGCCCGGCTCGGTCATCACATAGGATGAGCGGATCTCACCCGCGAGCAGCGGTTTCAGCCAGCGTTCCTGCTGCTCGGGCGTGCCGTAGCGCGCCAACACTTCCATATTGCCGGTGTCGGGCGCGGAACAGTTGAAATATTCGGAAGCGCCGATCACGCGGCCCATGATCTCGGCGAGCGGTGCATATTCCAGATTGGTGAGGCCGGGGCTCCATTCGCCATATTCGTGCGGCAGGAACAGGTTCCACAGGCCGGCCGCCCTGGCCTTCTCCTTGATTGCCTCTGTTCCCGGCCAGCGCCTCCACAGATTGGCGGGATCGGCCTGGAAGCGGTCGCGCTCCTTCTCGATCGGATAGACATGGGCGTCCATGAATTCGACGAGCTGCTCGCGCAGCGCCTTCACCTTGTCCGAATATTCAAAGTCCATGTCGGTCCATCCTTGCTGGGGCGTCACAGCGTCAGGCCGCCGTCGACGATGATCGTCTGGCCGCAGACGTAGCCGGCGAGCGGCGAGGCGAGGAAAAGTGCTGCGCCGGCCATGTCTTCCACCGTGCCAAAGCGGCCGAGCGGGATCTTGGCGAGCGCGCGCTCGCGCCGTTCCTCATGGTCCATCGTCACCTTGGTCATCTTTGTGTCGACCAGGCTGGGGGCGATGCCGTTGACGCGGATGCCGTCGCCCGCCCACGCCTGCGCCAGCGCGCGCACCAGATTGACCGCGCCCGCCTTCGACGCGGCATAGGCCGGATTGCCCATCGTCGCGCGGAAGGCGCCGATGGAGCTGACGACGATCACCGTCCCTTTCGCGGCGGCGAGCTGACCGTGGAAGCGCTGGGAGATGTGCATGATGCTGTCGAGGTTGACCGCCATCACCCGGCTCCAGCCCTCGGGCTGGAACTCCTGCCGGCGGTAGAGCACCGCCCCCTGCGAGTGGACGAGGATGTCGATCCGGTCGAACGGCGCGGGCGCGGCCGCGATCGCCTGGGGATCGGCGACGTCGACCTGCGTATAGCCCAGCCCGGCGAGGTCGGACCCGTCTTCGCCAGCATAATCGGCGGCGGACGGGCGCGTGCCCCAGACGTGGACGTCCGCGCCGCGCGCGTGGAAGGCGCGGGCGATGCCGTTGCCGATGCCGCTGGAGCCGCCGACCACCAGCACGGTCTTTCCGGTAAAATCGAGATCGCTCATCGGGTCCGCCGATCCTTCATCGCGTGAGCCTGCCGGCGCGTTCGAGCAAGGCGACCGCGCGGCCGTGCAGCCGATCGCCGACATCGCGCGACGCCTGCCCGGCGCAGGCGCGGGCATGAGTGCCTTCGAGAAGGATGCCGAGCTTGAAGCAGGCGAGGACATGATACCAGCCGACCGCCGATAGGTCGCGATCCGATCCCGCGCGGTAGCGCGCGACCAGTTCGTCCGCCTTCGGGAAGCCGATCCACGGCGTCACCGAGACCGCGCTCGCGCCGTCGCCGTCCGGCCAGGTGGCGAGCAGCCAGCCGAGATCGAGCAGCGGATCGCCGATCGTCGCCAACTCCCAGTCGACGATCGCCGCCAGCTCCGGCCCGTCATGGCGGAACATCACGTTCGCCAGATGATAGTCGCCATGCATGATGCCGGGCGCGAAGGCCGCCGGCCGATGCCGCTCCAGCCAGTCGCCGACGCGATCGACCGCCGGCAGGCTCTGCGGGCCTGGCCAGCCGGCGAAGTCGGCATAGCTCGCAAGCTGAGAACGCCAGCGCGTCACCTGCCGGCCGAGGAAATTGTCGGGCTTGCCGAAATCCTCGAGCCCCGCCGCGCGCCAGTCGATCCGCCCCAGCGCGGCAATGCCGTCGACCAGTGCCAGCCCCATGCCGTGCTGGATTTCGGCCGAGCTGGCATGGGGCTCAGGCAGCGCGCCGACCGGGTTGAAGCCGTCGACCGGCTCCATCAGGTAGAAGGCGGCGCCCAGCACCGTCTCGTCATCGCAACCGGCGATCAGCGCGGGGTAGGGCACATCGCTGCCGGCCAGCGCGCGCAGCAGCCGCGCCTCGCGGCGCATCGTCTCGTTGGAATTGGCGCGCGGATGTGCGGGCGGACGGCGCAGCACATAATCGCGGCCGTCGCGGCGGAAGCGCAGGAGGATGTTCTGGGTGCCCCCGGCCAGCCGAACGACCTGCTCGATCGGCCCGGACCCGAGGTCCTGGGCCGTCATCCATGCGGCCAGCGACTCTAGGTCGGCACCCGTTTCCACCCGGACATCCTCGCTTCTTGCAACGGTTGAGCCGTTGATTAGGTCATTTGGATAATGCACTTGACGCAATACCAATGCAATGAGATTTTGCACTCATGGTCAGACTTCAGATCGCGCGGACCGAGGGCGCCAATCGCGGCACTTCCGCCGCGCACATCAAGCGGGTGGCGCTGCGCCTGTTCGCGGAACGCGGCGTCGATGGCGTGACGGTGCGCGAGATCGCGACTGTCGCCGGCCAGAAGAATCACGGTGCGGTGGGCTATTATTTCGGATCGAAGGAAGCGCTGGTACGCGCGATCGTCATGGACGGCGCGGTCGAGCTGGAGAGGCTGCGTAACGCGGCGCTGGACGCGCTGGAGGAAAATGGCGGACCGACCTGCCTGCGCGACGTGGTGGAGATTCTCGTCCACCCCGTCACAGCGCTGGAGGACGAATATTATGTCCGCTTCGTCACCTTGTTCGGCATGACGCATCGCGATCTGCTGCTGGATGCGATCGATCCGCGCTGGAACCGGGCCTATGGCCGTAGTCTCGATCATCTGCGTCGGCTGATGCCGCATCTTTCGCCAGCGTTGCAGAACCAGCGCTTCGTCTTCATGGGGGCCTATCTCAGCGCTGTGCTGTCGGCGCGCGAGCGGGCGCTGGCGGACCATAGCCGGGCGCATCCGATGTGGAGCGGAGAGCATGGCCTGGAGCATTTCGTCCAGACGTTGATCGCGCTGCTGGAAGCGCCCGCCGACTTGCCCGACGGAATCGAGCGGGACGGTGATGCCCTGCTGGAAGAGCGCGGCCCGGTCGGCTGATCGGCGCCGGAGCGACGATACCGAACATATTGCCTGACGCGGATGGCGCGGGCGGATCATATCTGGGAGAGGCTCGACAATGCCGAACGAGAAGCTGGCGACGATCGCTGTCCTGGGCGGCACGGGCAAGGAGGGTGGCGGGCTTGCGCTCCGTTGGGCGCACAAGGGACATCGGGTGATCCTCGGCAGCCGGACGGCCGAGCGGGCGCGGGAAGCGGCGGCGGCGATGAATGCCGTCATCGGCCGTGACGCGGTGGTGGGCGCGGCCAACCCCGATGCGGCCGCGCAGGCGGATATCGTCGTCCTCGCGGTGCCTTATGCCGCGCAGCAGGCGACGGTGCGCGAGGCGGCGGACGCGCTGGCGAGCAAGATATTGATCGACGTCACCGTGCCGCTGGTGCCGCCGAAGGTAAGTCGGGTGCAGTTGCCCGACGGTGGATCGGCGGTCGAGGCGGTGCAGAAGATGCTGGGCGACGGCGTGCGGGTGGTCTCCGCCTTCCAGAATATCAGCGCGCATCATCTGACGAAGCTGGATGAGGAGTTCGAGTGCGACGTGCTGGTCTGCGCCGACGATCCCGCCGCTGCCGACACGGTGGTCGCGCTGGCCGAGGAGATCGGCCTGCGGGCGTGGAATGCCGGACCGCTCGCCAATTCGGTGGTGGCAGAGGGGCTGACATCGGTGCTGATCGCGCTCAACCGCCGCTACAAGGTGCCGGGTTCCGGCATTCGCGTCACCGGCATCTGACCGTCAGCCAAATCATCGGGAGAGCGAGATATGAGCGAAGCCTATATCGTGGCGGTAGCACGGAGCGCCGGGGGCAAGCGCGGCGGGCGGCTGGCCGGGGTCCATCCGGCCGATCTGGCGGGCAGGATTCTCGCCGCGCTGGTCGAGCGCAGCGGCATCGATCCCGCCGTCGTCGAGGATGTCATCATGGGCTGTGCCTGCCCCGGCGGCGAGCAGGGCGCGAACATCGCGCGCAATGCGGTGCTCGCTTCAGGCCTGCCCGAATCCGTTCCGGGCACGCATGTCGATCGCCAGTGCGGCTCCTCCCAGCAGGCGCTGCATTTCGCCGCCGCCACCGTCATGGCCGGGGTGATGGACGTCGTCATCGCCGCCGGGGTCGAAAGCATGACGCGCGTGCCGATGGGCCTGCCCTGGACGCTGCCGGCCAAGCACGGATTCGGCACTTATCGCAGCCCCGGCATCGAGGCGCGCTATCCCGACACGCCCTTCAGCCAGTTCGGCGGGGCGGAGATGCTGGCGCGCAAATATGGCCTCGGCCGCGAGGTGCTGGACGCCTATGCGCTCGAAAGCCATCGCCGCGCCGCCGCGGCCGTGCAGTCTGGCAAGTTCGATGCCGAGATCGTGCCGCTGGAGGTGGTGACGCCCGAAGCCGAGACAGTGGTCCACAAGGTCGACGAGGGCATCCGCTTCGACGCCAGCCTGGAGAAGATCGGCAGCGTCAAGCTGTTGCAGGAGGACGGCGTCATCAGCGCCGCCAATGCCAGCCAGATCTGCGACGGCGCGGCCGCACTGCTGGTCGTCAACGATCGCGGCCTCAGGGCGCTGGGACTGACGCCGCTGGCGCGTGTGCACCAGATGACGGTGATGGGCCACGATCCGGTCATCATGCTCGAAGCGCCGATCCCGGCGACGCAGAAGGCGCTGGAAAAGGCGGGGATGAGGATCGGCGACATCGATCTCTACGAGGTGAACGAGGCGTTCGCGCCGGTGCCGCTGGCCTGGCGGCAGGTGCTGGATGCCGATCCGGCGAAGCTCAACGTCCATGGCGGCGCGATCGCGCTCGGCCATCCGCTCGGCGGATCGGGCGCCAAGCTGATGGCGACATTGGTGAGCGCGCTCCACGATCGCGGGGCGCGCTACGGCCTCCAGACGATGTGCGAGGCGGGCGGCATGGCCAACGTCACCATCGTCGAGCGGCTCTGACTACGCCCCTCCACATCCCGGCGGGACGGGGTTAAGGACCATTCCAGGCAGGGTGCCGTTTGTGTCGAGCGAAGTCGCGACAGCGTGTCTCGACTTCGCTCGACCCAAACGGGGGATGGTCGACCCGTTTCTTCAATTTTCCTCGTCGAGCAGCCGGCGCGCGATCACCTGCGCCTGGATCTCGCCCGCGCCCTCGAAGATGTTGAGGATGCGCGCGTCGGCGAGCAGGCGGCTCACCGGATATTCGGTGGCGAAACCGTTGCCGCCATGGATCTGCAACGCATTGTCCGCCGCCGCCCAGGCGACGCGCGCGCCGATCAGCTTGGCCATGCCGGCTTCGAGGTCGCAGCGCTTGCCCTCGTCCTTGCGGCGCGCGGCGAAATAGGTGAGCTGGCGTGCGCCCATGATCTCGGCGGCCATCATCGCCAGCTTGTTGGCGACGCGCGGAAACTCGAAGATCGGCCGGCCGAACTGCTTGCGGTCGAGCGCATAAGCGAGGCCGACGTCGAGCGCCGCCTGCGCCACGCCGATCGCGCGCGCCGCCGTCTGGATGCGTGCGCTCTCGAAGGTCGCCATCAGCTGCTTGAAGCCCTGCCCCTCGACGCCGCCGAGCAGGTTCTCCTGCGCCACGCGGAAATCGTCGAAACCGATCTCAAATTCCTTCATGCCGCGATAGCCGATCACGCCGATCTCGCCGCCGCTCATGCCCGGCGTGGGGAAAGGGTCGGCATCGGCGCCGCGCTGCTTGGGCGCGATCAGCATCGACAGGCCCTTATGGTTGCGCGTGGCGGGATCGGTGCGGACGAGGAGCGTCATCACGTCGGCGCGGGCCGCGTGGGTGATCCAGGTCTTGCTGCCGCTCACCCGATATTCGCCGTCGACCAGCGTCGCGCGCGTGCGCAGCGCGCCGAGGTCGGAGCCGGTGTCCGGCTCGGTGAACACGGCGGTCGGCAGGATTTCGGCGCTGGCGATCCGCGGCAGCCAGTGCTCCTTCTGCTCGGGCGTGCCGCCGGTCAGGATCAGCTCGGCGGCGATCTCGGATCGGGTGCCGAGCGAGCCGACGCCGATCCAGCCGCGCGAAAGCTCCTCGGAGACGACGCACATCGCCGTCTTGCCCATGCCGAGGCCGCCATGAGCCTCGGGGATGGTGAGGCCGAACACGCCCATCTCGCCCAGCTCGGCGATCAGCGACAGCGGGATCAGCTCATCATTCAGATGCCAATCATGGGCGTAGGGCGCGATCTTTTCCTGCGCGAAAGCAAAAAACTGGTCGCGGACCATGTCGAATGTTTCGTCGAGGCTGGCATTTTCCAGGATCGCCTGCCCACGCGCGTCGGCGAGATGGCGCGCGATCGCGCTTTTCACCGCCTGCGTCCCGCCGCTCCGGATCAGCAGGTCGAGCGCGGCGTCGTCCAGCGCGGAACGATCGTCGGTCAGGTCGGCGGGGCGGACCGTCTCGCCTTGATTCATCGGTATGCCGCCGCGCAACTGCGCGCCATATTCGGCGAACAGCAATTGGGCGAGCAGCGCCTCCACCTCCCCGAATGCGCTCTTCGCGTCGAGCGCGGCGGCCCAGCCGGCGACTTCCCGCATCAGCTCGGCATAGGAGGCGAACCAACCGAAGCCGTGGACAACGTGCTGGTGGAGATCGGCGAGCCGCCGGTCGTCGTGCCCGTCCGGCCCGGCGATGCGCGCCCGGACGGCGGGCCGCGCCGCCGCAACGAAAGCGCCCGCTGCGTCGGCCGCACGCGCGAGCAGCGTCGGCAGGTCAGGCAGGATCATGGTCTGGGCGGCAGGCATCTCTGTCACGGGCGCGCCGGTCATTCCTCGCCCGCCTGCTGCTTGTTCGCGGCGGCCATGGCCTTGGCGTCCAGCCCCTTCACCAGATTGCCGGACACGAGCTGGTTATGCGCATGGGCGAGGTGGTGCATGTGGAACACGCCGTCCATCGCCTGCCGCTTGCCGCGCAGGTCCTCGACGAAATTGATCGCCTGCTTGGTGAGCGCGAGGCCGAAGCGGTCCCGCGTCGCGATCTCCGCGGCGATCTTCGCCACCTCCTCGCGCAGCATTTCGCGCGGGAAGATGCGGTTGACCATGCCGAACTGATAGGCGCGCTCCGCCGGCATCCGCTCGCCCAGCAGCAGCAGCTCGCGCGCGACGCGGGGCGGCAGCTCGAAGGCATGGGCGAAATATTCGACGCCCGGCTGTGCCATCCGCACCACCGGATCCTGGAAGAAGGCGTCGTCCGACGCGACGATCAGGTCGCAGATCCACGCCAGCATCAGCCCGCCGGCGATGCAGGCGCCCTGCACCATCGCGATCATCGGCTTGGGAATGTCCTGCCAGCGGCGGCACAGGCCGAGATAGGCGTCCTGTTCCAGCACATATTGCCTTTCGGCGCCCTCCTTGTTGAGATGGTCCCACCAGAGCAGGGTGCGGGTGCGCGGCAGGTTCGAATCCTTTTCGGGCGTGCCAATATCGTGGCCCGCCGAGAAATGCTTGCCATGCCCGCCGAGCACGATGACCTTGATTTCGTCGTCCTCAACCGCGCACTTGAACACATGGTCGAGCTGGGCCAACAGCCGGTAATTCTGGCTGTTCGAATAACGCGGGCGGTTGAGCATCACCCATGCGACGGGGCCGTCCACCTCATAGGTGACGAACTCCGGCTCGACCTCGCCCGCTTGCCCCGCCTGTTCCGTCTGCTCGGTCATGGCCTGCTCTCCATCCCCTTCAGCGTGGCGCCATGCGGATGCCGCCATCCAACCGGACATCCTCGCCGTTCCAATAGTCGTTCTCGATCATCGCCAGCGCCATCGCCGCGAACTCCCGCGGTTTGCCGAAGCGCTTGGGAAAGGGGACGCTGGCGCTCAACGACTGGCGCACCGCATCCGATGCGCGCGCCATCAGCGGCGTGTCGAAAATGCCAGGCAGGATCGCGTTGACGCGAATGCCGTCGTTCATCAAGTCGCGTGCCATCGGCAGCGTCAGGCTGACGATGCCGCCCTTCGACGCGGCATAGGCCGCCTGGCCGATCTGCCCGTCCTCGGCGGCGATGCTTCCGGTGTTGATGATGGCGCCGCGCGCGCCGTCCTCCAGCGGGTCGAGGTCGAGCATCCCCTTCGCCGACTTGGCGCAGCAGCGGAAGGTGCCGACCAGGTTGATCTGGATGATGCGGTCGAACTGGTCGGTAGGGAAAGCCCTGGTCTCGCCGGTGGCCTTGTCGCGGCTGGCGGTCTTGATGACGTTGCCCGTGCCGGCGCAGTTGACGAGGATACGTTCCTGCCCGTGCGCCGCGCGCGCCTGCGCGAAGCCGGCGTCGACCGCCTCCTCCGACGTCACGTCCACCTTGCAGAACAAGCCGCCGACCTCGCTTGCGACTCTGCTGCCGGTCTGCTCGTTGAAATCGAACAGGGCGACCTTGACGCCTTTGGCGGCGAGCGCCCGCGCGGTCGCCTCGCCCAAGCCGGAGGCGCCGCCGGTGACGATCGCCACAACGCTGCTGTCGAGTTTCATGTCAGTCCTTCCTCTATGCCGGGCGCTGGGCGATGGCGCCCGATCCGGCGAGCGCATCGAGTGCTTCATCGTCGAGCGACAGCCATTGCCGCAGGATCTCGCGACTATGCTCACCCACGCGCGGCGGGCGCTGGCGGTAATCGGCGGGCGTGCGGGACAGCTTGCCGGGAAAAGCGACGGTCGGGATCTCCACCCCATCCTCGCGTACGAAGCGGTGGACGGTCTTGCGTGCTTCCACGAACGGATCTTCGAACACGTCCTTGATGCTGTTGACCGGCCCGGCCGGCACGCCTCTCGCGACGAAGCGCGCCATCAGCTCATCGCGACGGTGCGGACGGACGAGGTCCTGGACGATCGTCTCGATCGCGTCGCGGTTCACCAGTCGCGCGCGGCTGGTGGCGAAGCGTTCGTCGCTGCCCAGCTCAGGCGTTCCCATCTCCTCGCACAAGGCGCGGAACTGGCGGTCATTGCCGACCGCGATGATCATCACGCCATCTGCCACCTCGAACGTCTTGTAAGGCACGACGGTCGGATGGCGGTTGCCCAGCCGCCCCGGCACGATACCGCCCACCAGCCAGTTCATCGACTGATTGGCAAGCATGGCGATCTGCGTGTCGAGCAGCGAGATGTCGATCTGCTGCCCCTCGCCGGTACGCTCGGCATGGCGCAGCGCGGCGAGGATGCTGACGGTGGCATACATGCCCGTGGACAGGTCCGCCATCGCCACGCCGGCGCGCAAGGGGCCGCCATCTTCCTCGCCGGTGATGCTCATGAAGCCGCCCATGCCCTGCGCCACGAAATCATAGCCGCCGCGATCGACATAGGGGCCGGTCTGGCCGAAGCCGGTGATCGAGCAATAGACGAGGCGCGGATTGACTATGTTGATGCTGGCGTAATCCAGCCCGTATTTCTTCAGGCCGCCGACCTTGAAGTTCTCGACCAGTATGTCGGCCTCCACGGCGAGCTTGCGGATCAGGTCGGCACCGGCCGGATCGGCGAGGTTGATCGCCACGGAGCGCTTGTTACGGTTGCACGAGAGATAATAAGCGCTCTCGCCATATTCCGGCTCGCCGTCCGCGCCGGTGAGGTAGGGCGGCCCCCAGGCGCGGGTGTCGTCGCCATGGCCGGGAAGCTCGATCTTGACGACGTCCGCGCCCAGATCGGCGAGGATTTGGGTGGACCAGGGACCGGCCAGCACGCGTGACAGATCAAGGATCCGGACGCCTTCCAAGGCACGCGCAGTCATACGGATGCTCTCCGGCCCGGCGCTGCCGCCCTTTCCCTGTTGCCGCCACGCATCCTTCGCTCGCCTTCCATCGATCCCCGTCCTTCGCGCCGGAGATAGCCGGACGGGAGGGCGAGGGCAAGGATTATTGCACTATAGGATACTTTTTATCGGCGCCGGCCCGGCCGGTGGAGCCAGGCAGGCAAGGAGTCCCGCAATCGGTGTGCATGGCCGGATTCCTCCTTCCAATAGCGCAACAAACCTATACCATAGTGCACTAATAAGGCGATGGCCCGCGGATCGGGAAGGGGAGCGGATGCGGCAGGACGCGGCGAGGGCGGAGGTTGGGGCGCTGCCCGTTCGCGACGGTGCCTCCTTCGGCCCCGCCGGCTTGGCGGCGGCGCTTCTCGTCGATGTCATGTTCGCGCTCAATGTGATCGCCATGAAGGTGGTGGTCGACGCGACGGCGCCCTTCCTGTCGGTCGCGCTGCGCATGGGCGCGGTGTTCCTGCTTTGCGCCCCGGCCTTCCGCCCCGTGCCGGGCCGCAATCGCATGCTCATGCTTTATGGGTTGCTCAACGGCGGCCTATTCCTGCTGCTGATGAACGTGGCGCTCGCAATGGCGACCAATGTCGGCGCGTTGGCGATCGCGGGGCAATTGAGCGTCCCCTTCTCGCTGGTGCTGGGCGCGCTGATTTTCGGCGAGCGCCTGTCGCGGCGGAAAATGGCGGGTGTCTTGTTGGCTTTTGCCGGCGTGGCGCTGCTGGTGTTCGATCCGCATATCGTGAGTGAGATCCCCGCCGTGCTGGTGATGTCCGCCGCTGCGATGACCTGGGGCGGTGGCACGCTGATCCAGCGACGGCTCGGCGGCATCGGCGTGATGAACATCCAGGCGTGGAACGGGCTGATGGGGATGGTGGTGCTGGCACCTTTCGCGTTGATGCTGGAGCGGCCCGTGATCGCCGGGCTGGGCCATGTCGGCGGGGACGCGATCGGCTGGTTCGCTTTCTCCTGTGTCGGATCGACCGTGGTGGGGCAGGGGGCGCTCGCCTGGCTGCTCCAGCGCTTCCCGATCTCGACGGTGATGCCGCTGGTGCTGGCGTCGCCGGTGATGGCGACGATCTTCGCCTCGCTCTATTTCCGCACGCCGATCAC
>Ga0164243_10001118_pt1 | contig 46198 bp, 37 predicted proteins | sample OricompcompostOP_FD_108781 | JGI IMG/M metagenome (GOLD analysis project Ga0164243, IMG submission 108781) | Organic Plus compost microbial communities from Emeryville, California, USA - Original compost - Organic plus compost (OP) | ecosystem: Engineered > Solid waste > Mixed feedstock >...
CGTTCTCGAGCTCGCGTACGTTGCCCGGCCACGGCTGCTGGCGCAGCGCGTCGAGCGCGCCCTCGGTGAGCTCGACCGGCGGGCACCCGTGCCGGGCCGCGTGTCGCGCGAGGAAAAACCGCGCCAGCTGGGGGATGTCCTCGGTGCGCTCGCGCAGGGGTGGGATGGTCACCGGGACCACGTTGAGCCGGTAGTACAGGTCCTCGCGGAACGTGCCGGCCTGGACGGCGGCGCCGAGGTCGCGGAGCGTCGCCGCGACGAGCCGCACGTCGACGCGGATCGGCGTCGTGTCGCCGACCCGGCGGACCTCGCCCTCCTGGAGCGCGCGCAATAGCTTGGCCTGGAGCGGCAGCGGCAGCTCGCCGACCTCGTCGAGGAACAAGGTCCCGCCCTCGGCCTCCTCGAACAGCCCGGGCTTGTCGCGGATCGCGTCCGTGAACGCGCCGCGCACGTGCCCGAACAGCTCGGACTCGAGGAGCGCCGCCGGGATCGCGGCGCAGTTGATCGCCACGAACCGGCGCTCGCGGCGCGGTGACGCGTCGTGGATCGCGCGCGCGACGAGCTCCTTGCCCGTGCCGCTCTCGCCGAGGATCAGCACCGTCGTGCGGTGCGAGGCGATCCGCGCGATGACGTCGCGGAGGTGGGTCATCGCCGGGCCGTCCCCGATGATCGTGCGCGCGAGCGCCCCGGCCCGGGCCCCGGTAGCACGCGGCTCGCTGCCCTCGGTCCTCCGCGGCCGCATCGCGACGTGGCGGAGCGCGAGCATCACTGCGAGCTCGTCGAGGGGCTCCGCGACGACGTCGTCGACGCCGGCCGCGAGCAGCGACATCGACAGCGCGACGTCGCGGGGCCGCACGACCGCGATCACCGGGGGCGTGCTGCCGTTCGCGATCCCGACCAGCTCGGCCGCCAGCGCGCCGTCCGCGATCACCGCGTCGCACGCGTGCGCGTCGAGATAGCGCGCCACGCCCTCGACGTCGGCGAGCGCGGCGACGTGCTTGCCTGCGCGATCGAGCATCAGGTGGAGCGCGCGACGTGCGTCGTCATCCGGCCCGAGGAGCAGCACGCGCTGCACCGTGCCGGTCGCGCCCGTGGCGCTGGGAGCGGCGCTCACGATCAGAGGCTACCACGCGTTCGTCGCCGTCCTCGGTGGCAGCGCGCCAACCCGGTTGGCGGCGTGCGGCAGCTAACACCGCGAACGTGCGTGTGCCCACGCTGGCGAGGAACTTGCTGCATGCCTCGTCATGCGCCTCGCTGCCCTGCTCGTACCCGTGCTCGCGGTCGCGTGTGTCGAGACGCCGCCGCCGATCGAGCCGCAGGTCACGAGTCGCGTCGAGCGCAAGGTCGTGCCGGTCCGGGGCACACCGCAGCTCGACCTGCTGTTCGTGATCGACAGCTCGCCCCAGATGGCGAGGCACCGCGAGCGGCTCGAGACGTCGCTCCCCGGACTGATCACCGGGCTCGAGCAGCTCTCGATCGGGCTCCCCAGCCTGCACCTCGGGGTGATCACCGCGGATGTCGGAGGGGACGGCTGCAGCGAGCCCGGCGATGACGGACGGCTGCGCCCTGCGGGCATGCTGAACGGCACCTTCCTCTCCGACGTCCCCGCGGCGGACGGCACGCGGGTGCGCAACTATACGGGCGAGCTGATCGAGGTGTTCCGCGAGCTCGTCGACGTCGGGACCGCCGGATGCGAGCTCTCGCGCCCGTTCGAGGCCGTGCGCCGGGCGCTCGACGATCACCCGGTCAACACGGGGTTCCGCCGGCCCGACGCGTACCTCGCGGTCCTCTTCGTCACCGCCAGCGACGACGCGTCGCCCGCGCCGGTGGCCGACTACATCGCGGAGCTCGGGAGGGCCGCGGGCGTTCCCGACAAGCTCGTCGTCGGGACGATCTCCGGCGAGCCGACCGGCTCGAGCTGTGGCGAGGCGCCCGCTCCCCGGCTGCACCAGCTCGCCGAGGCGTTTCACGCGGGTCGCGCATCGATCTGCAGCGAGGACGTGACGCCCTCTCTGGTTCCGCTCGCCGAGCTGCTGCGGACCACGCTCGAGCTCGCGTGCTGGGAGTCGGACCTCCTCGACCTCGATCCGGCCACGCCCGCCCTCGAGCCGGACTGCGAGGGATGGCTGACCGGACCACGCCTCGACGAGGACCTCCCGGCCTGCCCCGCCGGTCCGGCGACCACCCCGTGTTACCGGATCGACAAGGAGGATTCCTGCGCCGACGTGGGTTCGGGGTACAGCCTGCGCATCGACGGGACGCGCGACCTCCCCGACGCGCCGATGCACGCGACGGTCGAATGTCTCGTCGACTCCGCCCCACGATGAGCCGGGCCAGGAACGGCGAGCCGCGCGGTCCGCGCGTGGCGATCGCGTGTGTTGCCGTCCTGTCGCTCGCGCCCGCGCTCGCCGTGGTCGCGTGTACCGTGCCGCCATCGATCGAGCCCGTGGTCACGAGCCGCGTCGAGCACGCGGAGCTGTTCCTCAGCGGCGTGCGCAAGATCGATCTGCTGTTCGTCCTCGACTCCTCGCCCCGGATGGAAGCGCACCGGCCGCGGCTCGCGACCGCGCTGCGCTGGTACGCGAACGGCCTGGCGACGATCGACGGCGGATTGCCGTCGCTGCACCTCGGCGTGATCACGTCCGACGTCGGCGGCGTCGGGTGCGCCGGCTCGGGCGATGACGGCCGCCTGCGCGGGGCGCCACCCGTCGACGGTGACTTCCTGGTGCACGCGCCGAACCGCGACGGCTCGTCCGACCGCAACTACGCCGGTACGCTCGCCGAGGCGCTCGGTGCGCTGACCGACGTCGGCACCACGGGATGCGCGTTCGTCCGGCCGTTCGAGGCGATCCGCCGCGCGCTCGCGCATCCCGCGAACGCGGGCTTCCGGAGGCCGGAGGCCCTGCTGGCCATCGTCATCATCACGGTGAACGACGATTCGTCGCCCGCGCCGGTCGCCGACTACGTCGCAGACCTCGAGAACTACATCGAGGATCCGGCCGACCTCTTCATCGGCGCGGCGGCGGGTAGCCCGCTGGGCTCGTTCTGTGGCGAGCTGCCCGCGTCGCGCCTGCATCAATTCCTCGAGAGCTTCTGGAACACGGCGTTCACGTCGGTCTGCAACGAGGTGCTGGAGCACCTTCCCCACGACCGCGGCTGGGGGAACCCGTGGCGGCGGTCGATCCACTGCTGGGACACGCGGCCGCTCGACCTCGATCCGACCACGCCCGAGCTCGAGCCCTGGTGCGCCGGCGAATGGAGGATCGAGGCGACCGACCCCGACGAGCCGACGCTCGAGGGCCTGCTCGCTCCGTGCCCCGCGGGGGAGGCCGCCGAGCCGTGCTACCGGATCGTCCCCGACGACGCGTGGTGCACGACCGGTAGTGGCCTCCTCGTCGGCCTCGACGGGTTCGCCTCGCCGGCGTCCGAACCCATCCACGCGACCGTCGAGTGTGTCGTCGACTGGTCAGGTGAGCAGGATCCAGCGTGACGATCGCTGCCAACATCGGATCCAGATCGCCAACGAGGTTGGCAGCTCGTCGGCGTTGTGAGAAAAGTAAGCGTCGGGAACTGCTGGGGACTCAACATTGGCCACCCAGTTGCTTTATGCTCGCCGAGCACTTGGAGGTGCGCACATGCGCCATGTGACTTCGTCTGTTCTTGGCCTCGCCGCCGTCGGTTTGCTTGCTGGGTGTCCGGATCGCACGATCTCGGGCGTCATCCCCGAGCAGGGGCGCGTCGAGTACAAGGACATCCCGCAAACGATCAATCGGAACATCGACATCCTGTTCGTCATCGACGACTCCGTCTCGATGGCGGACAAGCAGGCGAACCTCGCCGCGAACTTCCCGAACTTCATCAACGTGCTCAACACGATTGATGGCGGTCTGCCCGACGTGCACATCGGCGTCGTGACGTCGGACATGGGCACGAAGATGACCCAGGATTCCAACGCGAACCCGGTCGGCACGATCGGCATGGGTGGCTGCGCCAATGACGGCGACGGCGGCCGGCTGCAGACGTTCGGCGCGCCGGTCAACGGCGCGTTCATCAGCGACATCAAGCAGACCGACGGCACCCGGACCCGGAACTACACCGGCAGCCTCGAGGACGCGTTCAGCATGATGGCGCGCGGCGCGGGCGCGACCGGCTGCGGCTTCGAGCAGCACCTCCACGCGATGAGGGCGGCGCTCGACAACAACCCCGCGAACACCGGCTTCCTCCGCCCCGACGCGTACCTCGCCGTGATCTTCATCGCGGACGAGGACGACTGCACGATGGCCAAGAAGGAGATCCTCGGACCGGAGAACCCGACCCTCGGGCCCCAGCAGTCGTTCCGCTGCACGCGCTTCGGCGTCACCTGTCAGCAGGGCGGTGCGTCGCCGGACGCGATGAACGTCGTCGGCGACAAGAGCATGTGCGGGCCGAACGAGAGCTCGCAGTACATGGAGAGCGTCCAGAGCTACGTGGACTTCCTCAAGGGCCTCAAGGATGACCCCTCGAAGGTCATCGTCGCGGGCATCATGGGCACCACCGAGCCGTTCCGCGTCGACAACCTGCCAGCGCCTGGTGGCGGCGCGCCGATCCCGACGCTCGTGCAGTCGTGCGCGTACCAGGGCGCGATGGGCGAGGAGAAGGCGTATCCGCCGATCCGCCTCAAGTGGTTCCTCGATCAGTTCCCGCAGCGCAACACGTTCACGACGATCTGCCAGCAGAACCTGCAGGACGGCCTCGTCCTGATCGCCGAGCTGCTCAAGAGCGTCATCGGCAACCCGTGCCTCGAGGGCAAGCTCGCCGACGTCGACCCGGAGACCCCGGGTCCGCAGTACGACTGCTCGGTGTCCGACGTCCAGCGGTTCGGTCAGGAGGACCAGATCGAGACCATCGTCCCGCAGTGCAACAGCGCGATCTCGAACAAGCCGTGCTGGCGCATCGACACGGACCCGGACAAGTGCGTGAACAGCCCGAACAACCACATCATCATCTTCGAGCGTGACGAGACGCCGCCGCCCGACACGCGGTCGATCGTCTACTGCGTGACCGAGGCCGAGTAATCGACCTCGTCGCGTAGCCGACGCGGGCGAGGACCTCCTCGCCCGGTTTTGTTTTCGGCGACGACATGTGTGAGCGAGCCGGGCGAGGACCTCCTCGCCCGGCTTCATTTTCGGCGCGAGCTGTGTGCGCATGGCGCCGCGGGCGCGCGCGTGGCGTGTTCGACAGCAGGACGGCGTGTTCCCGATCGTCGAACCGCCAAGGCGCGAAGCGCGAAGAAGCGCCTCGTTCGCGCGTCGCGCTCGCGGTGTGCGCTGGATCGTGCGTTGGCTGCGTCGTCGAGGTCCGCGAGTTGCCCGATGAACACGCTGCACCGATGACGTGATGGATCGCCGCGCGCGCGTGCACCAACGAGCAGATCGGAGGAAGCATGCGTCTGCAGCTCGCGCTCGTACCCATCCTCGTCCTCGCTCTGTGTGGATGCCCGGATCGCACGATCTCGGCGGTCGTGACCGAGCAGGAGAAGGTCGAGTCCAAGGACATCCCGGCGGTCGCCAACCGCGATCTCGACCTGCTGTTCGTGATCGACAAGTCGCCGACCATGGAGGACGAGCAGGCGGCGCTCACCGCGAACTTCCCGCGGTTCATGCAGATCCTGTCGCAGATCGAGGGCGGGATGCCCAACATCCACGTCGGCGTGATCTCGCAGGACCTCGGCGCGGGCGGGCTCTCCGTCGGTGGCAACTGCAACGGCGACGGCGACAACGGCGAGCTGCTCGCCACGCCGCGGATCCCGGGCTGCACGCCACCGACGGGCAGGTACATCTCCGACGTCGTGAGCCCCGACGGGCGCGTGCGGAACTACACCGGCACGCTCGAGGACACGTTCTCGTGCATCGCGACGCTCGGACCTTTCGGCTGCGGATTCGAGCAGCACCTCGGCTCGCTGAAGAAGGCGCTGATCGACAACCCCGTGAACGCGGGCTTCCTGCGCGAGAACGCGCTGCTCGCGATCATCTTCATCAGCGACGAGGACGACTGCACCGCGAAGGACCCAGCGATCTACCATCCGAGCACGCCGGGAGTGGGCCCGCTCGCCGACTTCCGCTGCTTCGAGTGGGGCTGGGAGTGCGACGAGGGCACGCTCGCGCGCACGCCGGGCACCTACACGAACTGCCGGCCGCGCGAGGACTCGCCGTACCTCTATCACCCCGACGAGCTCGTCGCCGACATCAAGGCGCTCAAGTCCGACCCCGACGACATCATCGTCGCGACGCTGATCGGCCCGTCGGCGACCACGGATCCGGCCGCGCCGATCACGCGCGTCACGCTGGGCACGGTGGGCGGCAGCACCGTCCCGGTGATCGAGCCGTCGTGCACCAACGGAGAGCAGAACGCGTTCCCGATGCCGCGACTCGCGCACTTCGCGCAGCAGTTCGAGTGGAACTACTTCTCCGAGCTGTGCGCCTCGGACCTCGGCGGCTCGCTCGTCCAGATCGCGAAGCTGATCCGCCGCAACTGGGGCGAGCCCTGCTTCGAGAGCGACCTCGACACCACCGACCTCGATCCCGACAACCCGGGCCTCCAGCCCGCGTGCTCCGTCTCCGACAAGAACAGCGCCGGCGAGACCATCCTCCCTCCGTGCAAGATGGCCACCGAGGACACCCCGGCCGCCGACACCGCGCAGCCGTGCTGGTACGTGAAGCCGGACCCGGTCCGGTGCGACGAGTACCTCACCGGCCTCCTCTTCATGGTCCACCCCGAGTCACGCACCGTCCCCTCCGACACGCGCACGCTCGTGCAGTGCGTCTCGCGCTGAAAAACGCGCAGGAACTCTCGCGAGCGCTGACCAGAACAGTGATGTGGCCTGGCTGCTCGCGCTTCGTGATTCGATCGTCGACGCGGGCGCGCGCCGCGGCGCCAGCGAAGCGAGATGGGGCCGGGTCAGCGACTGTGACTACGAAGGGCAGGAGTGGCCTGCACGTACCCGTACGTGCTCGCGCAAGGGGTCGACGGCACTTCGGCAGGCGCTGCACCGGCGCCCATCCGGTTCGCCAGCCGCGGCGCGCACCCGCGTGTCGGAGCTCTTCCGGCAGCCCGCCGCGGCTCACTCGGGCTGGAGCACGAAGTAGTGGAACACGCGGTACGCGCCCGTCGCCTTCGTCTCGAGCGTCACGACGGGCGCGTCGAGGCGGAGGTCGAACGCGACCTCCACGAACGGACCGGTCGGCGGCGGTAGCTGGGCGCGCGCGAGCTCGCCCGCCGGGCCCGACACGACGACCTCGACCGGGCGCTGGATCGCGGGGTGGTGGCGATACGAGGGCTCGCCGCCGGTGCGCAGCACGAGTCTCACGGGGCGCGCCGGATCGACGGTGATCGTGAAGCGCTCGGTGCGGCCGCGGATCGAGCGCCCGCCGTCGAGCGCGAGCCCCGTCACGCGCACGTCGCGATGGAACACCGACCACTTCGCGGTCGGATCGGCGAACGCGCGCCGGCCGAGCGCCCCCGACCAGCCGTGCGCGCGCTCGCTCGCGCGGTCGGCGATGTCGACGCGATCGACGACGCGCCACCCGGGCACCGGCTCGAGCGGGCGCTCGGCGGTGTGCACGTGATCCCAGGTCGCCTCGATCAGCTGCATGTCGTAGCCGCCGACGAGGCGCCGGCGGTGGAACGGACGACCGAGCGGCGTCTGCAGCACGACGCGGCCGAAGAACTCGTGCTGGCCCATCCAGCCCGGGTAGTAGACGAAGTGCGTCGGGCGGCGCTCGGGCGGCAGGCTCTCGAGGAACTCGAACCGCGCGCCCGGGCCGTGGTTCGCGACGTCGGCTTGCCGGTTCGTGACGAGGCCGAGCATGTCGTAGACCGGCCGGTCGCCGTAGTACGCGACCGCGCCGGCGTCGTGGAACATGATCGACGCCTCGGGGAGCTTGTCGTGGACGTAGCGCCCGAGCGTCACGACCTGGCGGTTCAGGTCCGCCGCGTTCTGCGCGAACAGCGCGAGGTCGGCGCGGATCCCCGGCAGCCCCGCGTACGCGAACGCCCCGGCGAGCGCGAGGGTGGCGACGCTCCAGCCCGCGCGGAACCAGCGCCGATAGCGCCACGTCTCGGGGAGCGGCACCGGCAGCAGCGCACACGCCGCGGTAACCACGAGCAGCGGGAACGCGGGCGCGATGTAGCGATAGTTGTGGAAGCTCCACGCGCCGGAGGACGCGATCACCGCGAGCACGAGCGCCGGCGGCGATCCGACGATCAGGAGGCCGACGAGCCAGCGCCGCGTGCGCCGCGCCCACACGAGCACGCGCACCGCCCCGACGAGCCACAGCGCGGCGATCACGCGCGGCCACACGAGCGGGCTGTCCCCGGCCGAGAACAGCCCGCGCAGCATGCGGCCGGTCTGCGTGGTCACCGCGTCCCACCAGTACGTCCAGTCGAAGCCCGGCAGGTAGAAGTGGCTCTTCGCGACGCCGGTGTTCGGGAACCAGTTGCCGGCGAACAGCTTGTTCGCGGTGACCCACAGGAGCGGCGCGAGCATCGGCGCGGCCCACCACGCCGCCGCGCGCAGGTCGCGCTGGCGCAGCCGCGACGCGACGGAGATCGCGACGATGCCGGCGACGATCATCGTCGCCTCGGGGCGCGACAGCGACAGCGCGGCGAGCGTGACCCCCAGGCCGCGCGACGGGGGCCCGTCCGACGGCGCGCGCAGGAGCAGGAGAATCGCGACGAGGAGCAGCGCGCTCGCGAACCCGACCTCCATCCCCGACAGCGACGTGAACGCGAACGGCGCGATCGCGAGCACGAGCACCGCGCCGGCGAGGCCGACGACCTTGCCCCCGAGGTCGTGGAGCAGGCGATAGCAGGCGACGCACGTCGCGGCGTACAGCGCGGTGCACAGCCCGAACGAGACCCAGACCAGGGCGTGGCCGCGCGCGCCCAGCGTCCAGAACGGCGCGAGGAGCATCGGCCACAGCACGCTCGTCGAGCCCGCCGAGTAGCCGCCGCCGGAGTAGTACGTGAACGGCTCGCCGCGGCCGAACTGCTTGGCGTAGGTCAGGTAGATGTACGCGTCCTCGAACGGCAGCCCGAACGGGCGCGTGTGACGCAGCACGGCATGGGCGAACGTGAACGCGAGCCCGAGCGCGCACAGGGCGATCACGAGCTCCGGCAGGTACGGCTCGACGCGCCGCGCCACCCCCGAGATCCTCGACGGACGCGCCGCGGAGACCATCGGCAACGATCTACACCAACTCGCGTGCCCGCGGGTCGCGCACGCGGAGGCGTTGTGTCGCGCCGGCTCGGAGGTTTTCTGGCCGGAAGTGCGCGGCCCCAGGATGCGGACGGCTCGGCTCGTTGTGATAGGGTGCCCCGGCCGTGCACGCTCCCGGCCGCCCGTGGATCACCGCGAACCAGGTCACCCTGGCGCGGCTCATCCCCATGCCGCTCCTGAGCTGGCTCATCTACAAGGGCGCCGAGGACGGGGTGTTCCTCGACGACACGTACATGTGGAGCGCGCTCATCGCGGGCACGCTGATCGGCTGCACGGACTGGGTGGACGGCATGCTCGCCCGCAAGTACGGCCCCACCGTGCTCGGCGGCCTCCTCGATCCGATCGCGGACAAGGTGTTCATCGCGTTCGCGTACGTGCCGTTCGCGGACGACAGCGTCGGCCTCGTCCCCGCGTGGGCGGCGGCGCTGATGTTCACGCGCGAGTTCTTCATCACGTCGCTGCGCTCCGCCTACGAGCAGCGCGACCTGACGCTCAAGACGAGCTACCTCGCGAAGGTCAAGACGTGGACCCAGATGCAGGGCATCGGCGTGATGCTCCTGTTCCCGCTGCTCGGGCCGGAGTCCGAGTTCCTGACCTGGTTCCTCGTGGTCCTCACGGTGACGCCGCTCGTCGTGATGGTGCTGTGGCTCGTCGTGAAGAAGTCGTTCTGGCGGGGCGCGCTCGTGATGAGCGGATCGGTCGCGCCGATCCTCGGGCTCCACCTCTACGGCGACGAGCGGCTGACCCTGCACGCGATCCTGCTCGCCGTGGTCGGCATCACCTGGATCTCGGGCCTCGACTACATCGTCGTCGGCTGGAAGCAGCTGCGCGCGCGCCGCGACCTCGGCCGGGCGGACGCGGTGCGGCTGCTCGGCGCGCTCGCGCTGCCGGGCCTCTTGTTCGCGGTGCTCGTCGAGACCGCCGCGCCGGCGTGGCCGGTGTTCGCGATCCTCTCGCTCGAGCTCGCGGTCGGCGGCCTCGACAACCTGATGTCCCACCACAAGCGCGCGACCAAGGCGCTCGCGTGGGGTGGCCGCGTCCTCGGCGTGTGCGCGCTGCTCGCGGCCGCGCTGCTCGTGCCGGAGCACGCGGACCTGTTCCTGTACGGCGCGGCGGCCGCATCGCTCGTCGGCGTCGCGGCCGAGTTCTGGCGCGGCCGCGACTACTTCCTCGACAAGCGGATCCGCGACCGCGCGCTGCGCGAGGCGCAGGCGCCCGAAGCGCGGCGCTGACGCGGCGGCTAGCCGACGACGCGGTTGCGGCCTTCGCGCTTGGCCCGGTACAGGTTGTCGTCCGCGATCTTGATGAACGCGCTGACGTCGACGTCCTCGCCCTCGACGGTGGCGACGCCGACCGAGACCGTGACCGGGAAGCTGTCGCCCTCGTACTCGAACGGCGTGTCGGAGACGATGCGGCGGATCTGCTCGCCGAACGTGCGCGCGCCGGTCAGGTCGGTCTCGGGGAGCACCGCCGCGAACTCCTCGCCGCCGTAGCGCGCGAGCAGCTCCTCGCGACGCACGCGCTGGAGCAGGCGCTTGGCCATCTCGCGCAGCACGTAGTCGCCGGTGAGGTGGCCGTGCTTGTCGTTGATCTGCTTGAAGTGATCGATGTCGAACATCAGCAGCGACAGCGGCCGCCGGTAGCGCGCGCAGCGGGCGATCTCGCGCTCGAGGAACTCGAGGAAGTAGCGCTTGTTGTGGGCGCCGGTCAGGGCGTCCACGATCGTCATCTTGTAGATCTCTTCGTGGTACGCGGCCTCGACGCCGGAGCCCGAGAGGAACTTGAAGATCGCCGCGCCGATCTTCACGAAGTCGGCGTCGCGGAGGACGCTCTTGGTCACCGGCACGTCGTTGACGTACGAGCCGTTCGTGGACTGGAGATCCTCGACGGTCCACGTGTCGCCGCTCCGGTACACGCGCGCGTGGCGGCGAGACACCGAGTCGCGGTCGACCTGGATGTCACAGTCCGCGCCGCGGCCGAGCACGACCTCGCTGCGCGTCAGCGGGAACCGCTTCCCCATGTCGGGGCCCGGCGGGTAGATGAGGACCAGACAGGCCTCGCCCGCTTCCCTGGCCGGCTTGACGACCTGAACCTTGGTGATGCGGGTCTTCCACTCGCTCATGCGCTGATCGGGTGCTCGGGCGTGACAACTCGCCGGATTCGCGTTCTTTTGGATCTGACTGCAAGGGCGCGAACCTGTCAATGTATGCGGCGGTGTGATAAGCCGGCGAGGTGCCGCCCGGGACGCGCGCATCGAGCGAGCCCTTCGAGCTGGTCGGCGAGGACGACCTCGCGGTGGTCCTCGTGCACGGCTTCACGGGCACCCCGTACGAGGTCCGCTACCTCGGCGAGCAGCTCGCGCGGGCAGGCTACACGGTGCGCGGGCCCCGGCTCCCCGGCCACGGCACGAGCCTCGACGAGCTCGACCGCGCGCGCTGGCAGGACTGGGCCGGCGCCGTCGACGACGCGGTCACCGAGCTCGGCCGCCGCTGCCGGCAGGTCGCCGTCGTCGGGCAGTCGCTCGGCGGGCTGCTCGCGCTCCACACGGCGAGTCAGCGCCCTCAGGTCGCGTGCGTGGGTAGCCTCGCGGCGCCGCTGTGGCTCGAGGGGCTGTCGGGCCACGTCGCGAGGTGGACCCGTGAGGGCGGCCCGCTCGCGCGCGTGCGGCGCCTGCCCAAGCTCGGCGGCTCCGACGTGCGCGACCGCCGCGCGAAGGCCGAGAACCCCTGCTACGACGCGATCCCGACCCGCGCGCTCGGCGAGCTGCTCGCGTTCATGGAGGTCGTCGACGCGGAGCTGCCCGCCGTGACGCAGCCCGTGCTCGTCGTCCACGCCACGCACGATCACACCGCGCCGGTAGCGTGCGCGCGGCGTATCGCCGAGGGTACGCGCGCGGTCCGTACGCGCATCCTGCCGCGCAGCTACCACCTGATCGCGATCGATGTCGAACGCGATATCGTCGCGGCCGAGGTCATCCGCTTCCTCCGTCAGCACGGAGGCACCACCGCTCACTCCCACGGAGCTACGTCATGCGCCACGTGATCGCGATCGACCAGGGCACCACCGGTTCCACCGTGCTCGTCCTCGACGAGCAGCTGCAGCTCCGCGGCCGCGGCTACCAGGAGTTCCGGCAGATCTACCCGCAGCCCGGGTGGGTCGAGCACGACCCCGAGGACATCTGGGCCTCGGTGTGCGGCGCGCTCGAGGCGGCGATGAAGGAGATCGATCCCGCCTCCGTCGTGGCGATCGGGATCGTCAACCAGCGCGAGACCGCGGTGCTGTGGGAGCGCGCGACGACGAAGGCGGTCCACAACGCGATCGTGTGGCAGGACCGGCGCACCGCCGAGCAGTGCGCCGCGCTCAAGGCCGCCGGCAAGGAGGCGCGCGTCCGCGAGCTCACCGGGCTCACGATCGATCCGTACTTCTCGGGCACCAAGGTGCGCTGGATGCTCGACCACGTGGACGGCCTGCTCCCCCGCGCGCGCGACGGCCAGATCGCGTTCGGCACCGTCGACAGCTACCTCGTGTGGCGGCTGACCGGCGGCGCGGTCCACGCGACCGACGTCACCAACGCGTCGCGCACGCTGCTGTTCGACATCCACCAGCTCGCGTGGAGCGACGAGCTGTGCGAGCTGCTCGGCGTCCCCGGCGCGCTGCTGCCCGAGGTCGTCGCGTCGTCGGGCACCGTCGGCGTCACCCGCGGCGTGCCCGGCCTCCCCGACGGCATCCCGGTCGCGGGCATCGCGGGAGACCAGCAGTCCGCGCTGTTCGGCCAGGCGTGCTTCTCACCCGGCGACGCGAAGTGCACGTACGGCACCGGCGCGTTCATCCTGATGAACACCGGTGACCAGCCCGTCGCGTCGACGCACGGCCTCCTCACCACGGTCGCGTGGAAGCTCGGGCCCGCGCAGGGCGGCGAGCTGCGCTACGCGCTCGAGGGCTCGGCGTTCATCGCCGGTGCGGCGGTGCAGTGGCTGCGCGACGGCCTGCAGTTCTTCTCGTCGGCCGCCGAGGTCGAGGCGCTCGCGACGAGCGTGCCCGACTCGGGCGGCGTGATCGTCGTCCCCGCGTTCGCGGGGCTCGGCGCACCGCACTGGCGCCCCGAGGCGCGCGGCACGATCACCGGCCTCACCCGCGGCTCGACGCGCGCGCACATCGCACGCGCCACGCTCGAGGGCATCGCGCTGCAGAACGTCGACATCCTGCGCGCGATGGAGCGCGACGCCGGCCGCAAGCTCACCTCGCTCAAGGTCGACGGCGGCGCGTCGGCGAACGACCTGCTGATGCAGTTCCAGTGCGACGTGCTCGGCGTGGAGATCTCGCGCCCTGCCCTGCTCGACACGACCGCGCTCGGCGCCGCGTTCCTCGCCGGGCTCGGGGTCGGGTTGTGGAAGAACCTCGACCAGGTCCGCGCGACGTGGCGCGAGCAGCGCCGGTTCACCCCGACCGCGGATCGCGCGAAGATCGACGAGGACCTCGCGCGCTGGGACGCCGCCGTCGCGAAGGCCTGATCCGCGACGCGACCGCGCCGCTCACGACGCGGCCTGCGTCGCCGTCGGGCCGATCGAGGACGCGGGATCTTCGACGTAGCGCTGGAGCAGCTGGAGCGAGCGCGCGCAGTACAGCCCGTCCTCGACGCGCTCGTCGAACGTGTAGCGCAAGGTCAGGTGAGGCCGCGCGACGACCGCCCCGTCCTCGACGACGGGGACCTGCGTGACCTGACCGATCGTGATGAACAGCGGGCAGTTCCCGTGCTCGTACAGGTGGTGATACGCGCTGTCGATCTTGATGCTGCCGAGGTTCGCGATGAACGCGCTCGTGTACAGCGGATCGGTGTCGATCAGCGAGCGCGGCGCGAGCCCCCACGCGTACAGCCTGCGCAGCACGACGAGCAAGAACGCGAGCAGGAAGCCGGGCAGCCGGAGCAGGATGCCGAGCTCCTTGTCCATCGCGGTCCGCGCGGCGGTCTTCGTCGCGCCGATCTCGGTGGTCGTGCGCTCGACGACGGACGCGAACGACTCGCCGCGCTCGAACCGGCGCTTGATCGTGCGCAGCGGCGCGGCGTCGCTCATCTCCGTCTTCGCGGCGAACGAGACGAACACGCCGGTGCGCTGGTACGTGCGGTGGCCGATCGTGAACCGGTTCAGCCGCTCGCGCTCGTGGAGCACGGTCGCGAGCCCGTGCAGCACGAGGTGGAACACCATCGCGCGGGCGCCGTGCTCCCGGTTCCACGCGGCGAGCCACGGCAGCGTGCGCGTCAGATCGAGCTGCTGCTCGAAGTAGACCGCGGACTCGTTTCGCCCGCGCATCAGGAACGCCATCATCCGGCGATAGGGATGGACGCGGACGCGCCGCCCGTCGTGCGGACCGAACATGGACGCCACGGTAACGCGACGCGGTACCTACATCCCAGCCAGCCGCTCCGCGGGAGTGGGGCGGACCGAGCGGGAGCGATATCTACGTCACACCACCGGCCTGCCTTCCCCCGGCCTGGTCGAATTCACCAACTTTTGGTGGCGGCCACCTGTGAATCTCGCGGGCGCGCTAGCGATTCCGATGGGTTAGTGCTCGGCATTGCGGTTGCTTTACGGGTCGGCCCGGGAGGAACGCCATGGCACTACTCGCTGCTCGCACCTCGAAGAACGCCGCCGACTGGACCGACCGCGAGCTGCTCAGGTTCGTGCTGCGCAACGACGCGCGCGGCTGGAACGAGCTGATCCGGCGCTTCCGCCCGCTGATCTACCGCTGCATCACCAAGGTCACGCTGAAGTACGCGCCGACCTTGTCGAACGCCGACCTCGACGAGATCTACGCCGACGTCATGATGCAGCTCGTGCGCGACGACATGCACAAGCTCCGCATGTACAACCCGTCGCGCGGGACGAAGCTCGGGTCGTGGATCGGCATGATCTCGGTCAACGCCGCGTACGACTTCCTGCGCGGCGCCGGCCGGCGGCCGCTGCTCGACAAGGTCGACGGCATGATGGACCCGCACGAGGAGGTCGATCGCACGCCGCTCGATCTGCTGATCGAGAAGGAGCGCTGGGATCACCTGAACGGCCTGCTCACCGACTTCACCGAGAAGGATCGGACGTTCGTCGAGCTGTACTACCAGAAGGGGCTCGAGGCCGACGAGATCGCCGCGGAGATGCAGATCAGCCTCAAGACCGTGTACTCGAAGAAGCACAAGATCCGCGCGCACCTCGTGCGCTGCCTGCAGGGGCTCGCCGGCGACAGCCCGATCGCGGATCTCGCGAGCGCGGCCGCGGCCTGAACGCTGTCGGACGAGCGTGCGCTCAGTCGGCCGCGCGATCGAACTGGGCGTACGCGCGGAGCGTCATCCGCTCGCCCTGCTGCACCGGCGCGGTGAGCCGGATCGACCGCGCGAACCCGTTCAAGCCATCGGCGGTCTCGAGCTGCGCGAGCGAGTCGCTGATCGCCTCGGTGGTGCCCGCGAGCACGAGCTCGCACTGATCGTGGCGGCACTCGACGGCCTCGAGCGGCACGCGGAGCTTCGCGAGCCGGGTGCGGATCTGCTGCTCGGTGGCGCGCGCCCACGCCGGATCGCGATCCTGCGCGACGTAGGCCTCCCCGGGGTCGGGTGAGGCCGCGCTCACGGGCGCGGGGACCGGGCCGGTCACAGCCGCGACGCTCGGAGCCGCGGGCGCGCTGGAGGGCGCCTCAGGGGCGGGGGACAGCGTCGGGCCGGCGGGGGCGGAGATCGCCGCCCGGGCGTACTGCTCGGTCGATCCCTGCGAAATGGCTGGGCTCTCGGGGGAAGCGCCGTCACGTAGCGCCACGTACGCGAGGGCCGCGACCGCGGCGGCTCCGCCGACGAGGAGGGGCAGGCGCGGCGTGAACATCGGGCGTAGCCTATCACTTGCTGCTACGAGTGCTTCGGGGTTCGATCCGTGAGCCCCGTTTCCATGGCTTAATGAGCGCCCCCGTGAGCGAGCCTGCCGTGCGTGCCTCCGGCGATGAACGTCCCCGCGTCACGATCGCCAATCGTGGCGATGGCGGCGTCGCGTACTGGGTCGGCAAGCTGTACGGCTTCGCGGCCCTCGTGATCGTCGCGGGCCTCGCGCTCGCGGGGGTGACGATCTACGGCTACTTCTCGCGGAGCGCGCCGCCGGTGCCCGACTTGCGCCAGTACGCGCAGGTCGCGCCCGCGGTGTCGCGGATGTACGCGGCGGACGGCACGCTGCTCGGCGAGTTCGCGAAGGAGTGGAGGCAGATCGTTCCGTACGAGCAAATCCCGAAGCAGCTCGTCAACGCGTTCCTCGCCGTCGAGGATCACGAGTTCTTCGAGCACCGCGGGCTGTACTTCCGCGGCATCGTGCGCGCGCTGTGGGCCAACATCACGGCGCGCGACTTCGCGCAGGGCGGCTCGACGATCACGCAGCAGGTCGCCAAGCAGTTCCTCGGCGGCGAGAAGTCGCTGTCGCGCAAGGGCAAGGAAGCGATCATGGCGCGGCGCCTCGAGGCTCGGTACTCGAAGCGCGCGATCCTGTCGGTCTACCTCAACCACATCTACCTCGGCGCCGGCGCGTGGGGCGTCGCGGCGGCCGCGCAGCGCTACTTCCAGAAGGACCTCGACGAGCTGACGCTCGCGGAGTCGGCGCTGATCGCGGGGCTCGCCAAGGCGCCGACGGCGTACTCGCCGGTGCACCGCCCCGAGCGTGCGAAGGAGCGCCGGAACGTCGTGCTCGACAAGATGGCGAGCTACGGGTTCGCGTCCGCCGAGGACGTCGCGCGCGCGAAGGCCGAGCCGATCCAGCTGCACGTGTATCGCGACGTGTTCCCCGATCGCATGCCGTACTACGCGGAGTGGGTCCGCGGGTACGTGCAGCGGACGTACAAGGACACGCGCATCGAGAACGGCGAGCCGCGCGAGATCGACGCGCTGTACGAGCGCGGGCTGCGGATCGAGACCGCGGCCGAGCCGACGTGGGAGGCGAGCGCGTACGAGAACGCCGATTTCGGCGCCCGCCACCAGGACAAGCGCCAGGGCTGGCGTGGACCCGAATGGCAGCTCGACGGGGCCGCGCGCGACAAGTTCCTCGCGCGACAGAAGACGCTGTACGGCGACGGGCCGCTCGTGCCCGGCAAGCGGTACCTCGCGCTCGTGGACAAGGTCTCGGGCGACGGCGCCGAGGTCCTCGTCGGCGAGCGGCGGCTGAAGCTGCCGATGCGCAACATGCGGTGGGCGTCGAAGTGGCGGTCGGGTAACGCGGAGAACGACATCCCCGTCGAGAGCGCACGCGAGGTGCTCAAGCCCGGGTACGTCGTGTGGGTCAAGCGCGAGGAGCGCACCGTCGGCAAGTTCCGCAAGTACCACCTGCCCGACACCAAGAACCCGGCGTGGGTGTACCCGCGCGACCAGCGCGCGTGGGACGAGGCGAACACCGACGTCGTCGAGCTCGAGCAGGTGCCGCACCCGCAGACGACGATCTTCACCGCCGACCACCACAACGCGTACGTCGTGGCGATGGTCGGCGGCCACGACTACGACCGCTCGGTGTTCAACCGCGCGGTGCAGGCGTGCCGGCAGCCCGGCTCGACATACAAGCCGATCTACTACGCGCTCGGCCTCGATCAGGGCTACGGGTTCGACACGATCCTGAACGATGCGCCGACGAAGATCGTCGACCCGGTCACCGGCGAGGAGTGGGTCCCGACGAACCTCGGCGACACGCTCGACGGCGACGTCACGCTCGAGTACGCGCTCGTGTTCTCGAAGAACCTGCCGTCGATCGATCTGTTCCAGCGGCTCGGCGCCGACAACGTCGAGGCGTGGGCGCGCCGGCTCGGGTTCACGACGAAGATCTTCGCCGACGACGCGCTCGCGCTCGGCGCCTCGTGCTCCAAGCTCGACGAGATGGCGCGCGCGTTCACCGTGTTCGCGCGCAACGGCGCGTGGTGGCCGCGCCCCGGCAAGGAGAAGCAGTGGATCTTCGTGCGCCGCATCCTCGACCGCGACGGCAACGTGATCGAGGACAACACCCTGCCGGACGACCCGCGCCTGTCCGCGAGCGATCGCTTCGATCGGTTCGCCGCGCTCGCCGGCGTCGAGGCCCCGCAGGCGATCTCGGCGCGCACCGCGTTCCTCGCGTCCAAGCTCCTCGCGCACGAGGTCATCTACGGCTTCGCCAACGTGCTGCGCGCGACCGGCATCAAGGCCGCTGGCAAGACCGGCACCTCGAGCGACACCCACGACACCCTGTTCATCGGCTACACCTCGAAGTTCACGACGCTCGTGTGGATGGGCGACGACAAGAAGGAGCGCGCGCTCGGCAAGCACGACGCCGCGTACATGACCGTCGTGCCGCTGTGGTCGCGCTACATGCACGAGGCCGCCAAGAGCTACCCCAACCCCGACATCCCGTGGCTCGTCCCGCCCGGCGTGAACCCCAAGGACCGCGGCGACCACAAGAAGGGCGAGAAGGGCCCGCAGATGGACCTCATCTACCGACCCTCGAAGAAGACCCTTGAGCCCGGAGAGGCCCGGCCCCCAGCCTAGGGACGCTTTCGAGTTACGGGGGTGCGCGCCATGCCGCTAGCGCCCGCGCGCGACGACCGCCGCGAGCCCAGGCGTGAGCTCGAGAGCGTCCCACAAGGCCCCACGAGCTCGCGGGTTCGCGATCGTACCCGTGCCTACGTGGAGAGCGGCCCCAGGTGCGTGACGAGGCCGCTGGTGAGGATCGTGCGGCCGGTGTGCCGCTGCTGGATGTCGGTCAGGCCGGCGCACAGGGCGCGGCGGCTCGCCTCGGCGGCGTGACCGCGGTCGACGAGGACGACGGTGCCGCCGTCGCGGACGATGCGGGTCCACTCGCGCAAGGTGGCGTCCCAGGCGGCGTCAGTGGTGATGTCGGGGGCGATCACGGCGGCGACCGAGCGGGGCTCGAGCGCGTGGGTGTCGGCGACGGCGGTGCGGAGCTTCCGGGCGGCGCGCTCGGACACACCGACCGCGATGACGTCGCGACTGGAGGCGAGCGCCGTGGCGAGCTTTGCGTGGCGGACCACCACGATCGGGCCGTCGGCGCCGGCCGCGGACAGGGCCTGGGAGATCGCGGTGGCGGCAGGGGTGACGAACAGGCCGTCGAGCACGAGCGCGCACGCTACCACGAGGTGGGATCGCGCATGTACTCGCAGCGCGGCGCCTCGATGTGCGGGGTGATCCAGGTGACGTTGAGGAGCTGGTCGAGCATGAACCGGAAGTTCGCGTGGGTGACGACGAAGAAGTCCATCTTGCGCTTCTTGATGCCGCCGCCGGTGTCGTCGGCGCGCACGCATCCGTCGTGGATCGAGCCGTCGGGGAGCTGCAGCCCGTCGAGCTCGGGGATGTACAGCGGCTCGCCGATCGGGATCACCGAAGGATCGACCGCGACGGACTTGAACGGCACCAGCGGGCGCCGGCCGGCCCCGCGGCCGAACGGGTGCTCGTTGACGTCGAGCTGCTCGAAGCACGTGCCGTAGCCGTACTTGCAGGGCCCTTTGTAGTTGACGACGCGCCCGTCCATCATCAGGCCCGAGCCCTCCATGCGCAGCGACCACGCGAAGCGCTCGGGCACGCGGCCGAAGAACAGGCCGTCCTGGGTGTACAGCTCGACCCAGGTGTTCGCCGGGACGTCCTTGCCGCGCCCGCGTCGCGGCGACGTCGCCGGATGCTGGAAGTCCTCCTCGAGGGCGAGCCAGTAGAAGCGCAGGGCCCACCCGAGCTCCTCGACGAGGGGATACCCGCAGCACAGCTTGTTCTTGCCGCGGAGGACGGCCGTGGGCTGGAGCGGCACGTCCTCCTTCGCGAGCTTGCTGTCGTCGGCCACGGCCGGACCAGCGAGCCCGGCCACGAGAATCCCGGCGACGAGCAGAGGGACGGCGCGGCGCACGAGCACAGCGTACGGCACGCGGTACAACCCCGTCCATGTGGTTGCACGAGCTGGCGAGCGCCGACGCAGCGTGTGGCGGCAAGGCCGCGGGCCTGTCACGCCTCGTGCGAGCGGGGCTCCCGGTTCCGGAGGGCTTCGTGCTCGACGATCGTGCGTTCCGCCACGCCGCGGGCGAGCTCCACGTCGACGACGCGGGTTCGCTCGGTCACCAGCTCGCGCACGCGGCCGAGCGGATCGCGCGCACCGAGCTGCCGTCGGAGATCGTGCGCGAGGTCGAGGCGCGCGCCGCGGCGCTCGGCGTGCTCGCGGTGCGCTCGTCGGCGACGATCGAGGACGGCGCGGCCGGCGCGGCAGCGGGCGTGTTCTCGTCGCGGCGCGCGGTGCCGGCGCACGACGTGTGGGCAGCGATCCGCGCGGTGTGGACCAGCGCGCTCACCCCGCTCGCGGCCGCGTACGCGCGACGTCGCGGCGGATCGATCGCGATCGGCGTGATCGTGCAGCGCTTCGTGCCCGGCGAGCTCGTCACGATCTACACGCGCCCGCCGGGCGCCGCGAGCGCGGACGAGATGCTCGTGCAGCGCGGTGAGCGGGTGACGCGGGTGCCTCGCTCCTCGCACGTGCCACGCGACGACGAGCGCACCTCGCACGCGGGCGCCGGCGACGCGCACGGTTCCGTCGAGCAGCTCGCGCTCCGCGCGGAGGCCGCGATCGGCGCGACCGAGGGGGCCGACGTCGAGATCATCGATGCCGGCGACGCGGGGCGCTGGATCGTGCAAGCGCGGCCGGTCGTGCACCCCGTCGCGCGGCCCCGCACGCCGCCACCGCCCGCGATCCTCGCGCCGCTCGTCGCCGACGGTCGCCGCTGGACGTGGGACGTCACGCACAACCCCGATCCGCTGTCGCCCGCGCAGGCGGGAATCGTCGAGCGCGTCGAGCAGGCGGGGATCGCGCCGTGCTCGCTGCGCGTGTGCGCGGGCTTTCTGTACACCGCGCCGCGCACCGACGCACCACCGTCGCCGAGCCCGCCGCCGTCGACGGCCGAGGAGCTCGAGGCGCGCGTCGCCACGCTCGAGCAGCGCATGGCCGCGGCGCTCGGCGACGAGGACCCGCCGTCGGTGGACGACGCGATCGCGCGCTATCTCGCGTTCTACGCGATCTGGGCCGGCGAGCTGGCGCCGCTCGTGAGCTCGGTGCGCCGCGGGCTCGATCCCGCCGAGCTCGCGGGCGCGCGCCCGTCCGCCGTCGAGGTCACGCTCCTCGCCGCGGCGCGAGGCGAGCTCGACGAGGACGCCGCGATCGCGCGGCTCGGCGTGCTGTCGCCGGCGTGGGACGTCGCGGTGCCGACGTACGCGGAGCGCCCCGAGCTGGTGCGCGCGGCGATCGAGCGCGCGCGCCTCGTCACCGACGCGAGCTCGCCGACGCTGCCCGCGCCGTCGGCCCTCGCGCGCGCGGCGGCCGATCTCGCGGAGCGCGACGACGTCTGGTTCGCGCGCGCACAGCACGTGGTCCGTCGTGCCCTGCTCGCCCGCGCCCGCGCGCTCGGGATCGACGCGGACGACATCTTCTGGCTGCCGCTCGCGGACGTGCTCGCCGCCGAGGCGCTCGACCCGGACGACGCTCGCCGGCGCGCCGCGGGAGCCCGGGCGGCCGCGAGTCGATCGACGCGGTGGGCGATGCCGATCGTGATCGGCGGCGAGCCCACCCCGGCCGGCGAACCCCTCCGCGGGATCGGTACCGGCCCACGGATCACCGGACGGGTGGTGCGTTTCGCGTCACTCGGTTCGGTGATCGCGGTCGGACCGGGCGACGTCGTGGTCACGCGAGCCGTGACACCCGCGCTCGCCGTCCTCGTGATCGGCTGCGCCGCGCTGGTCAGCGAGACCGGCGGCCTGCTCGATCACGGCGCCGCGCTCGCGCGCGAGCTCGGGATCCCGTGTGTCGTCGGCTGTCACGACGCGTGGTCGCTGCTCACCGACGGGATGCTCGTCACCGTGGACGGTGACGGCGGAGTCGTCACGCCGCTCTAGCGGGCGGCGCGCCTAGTCCTCGTCGTCGTCGTAGTCCGGCTCGTTCGGATCGGTGTCGTCCGGCTCGTCCGGCTTGTCCGCAGGCAGCGGCGTACCGAGGCCCGCGTTGACTCGCTCGCGCAAGTCCTTGCCGACCTTGAAGAATGGCAGCCGCTTCTCGGCGACGTGGACCGTCTCGCCGGTGCGCGGGTTGCGCCCTTCGTAGGCCTTGTACTTGCGGACGGTGAAGCTACCAAAGCCGCGGATCTCGATGCCTTCCCCGCGCTCGAGTGCCTTCACCATGGAGTCGAAGATCGTGTTGACGATGGCCTCCGCCTTACCAGCCGGCAGCTTCAGCGTCTCGGAGATTTTCTCGATGAGCTCGGACTTGGTCACCCGTAACTCCGCGTAACTGCATCTAGCTAAACAAGCCCTCGGCCGAATAGCAAGTGTAACCGCGCGAAAAGGCGTCACATGCCCGGATCGGCGACCGGCACATCTCGCTCGCCATCGGCCTTAAATGCCCGATACGACGGAGGAAAGCGGTACGTCGGGCAGCGGTGACGGGCATAGAAATCAACAAGATCCCGCCATCCGATTTCCCCGCGCTCGAGCCCGCTCCGGACCGCTTGCGACACCACCGGCGAGCACTTCACGTCGGCCGCAACCCCCTGATGCGAGCGGGCGATCCGGTCCTCGACCCCGACCACGCGCGGCGGCACGAGGCTCAGGTACCAGGCCGACAGCGGAGAGACCTCGAGCGTCTCGACCCGGGTCACCGCGATCGCGCCGCCGTCCTGCCACGTGCACTCGACCCGGCGCTGGGTCTCGCCGCGCGCGAGCACCATCGCGTTGTGCGGCAGCGCCGGCGCGTCGTGACACGCCGACGAGCTCGGGATCGGCGAGGTCTCCACGAGGTACGCCAGGTCGGAGCCGGTGCGGTTCTCGATCTCGAGCACGAGGCGGCCGTCGAGCTGGCGCGCCGCGAGCCGGACGCCCGCGAGCTCGATCGCGGGTTGCCCCACCTCGAGCACGTGGCGCGCCTGATCGGATCGATACGGGAGCTTGCGCTGCATCTCCTCGATCGTCGGCACGCGGACGCCGGCGGTGGCCGCGTCGCGCGCGAGGAAGTCCTGGTACACCGCGCCGGTCGCGGTGCTCCGGGCGACGAGCTGGCTCGCCGGACCGGTGGGTGACGCGGGCGGCTCCGGCTTGGGCGGTAACGACACGCTCCCGAAGAACCGCGTGACGGTGAGCCCCGTGACGAGCACCAGCGCCGACGCCGCGACGCCGATCCGGAACTGCGCGTCAGAGATTGACACGATGACTCCACCATACACGTGTGCGCCAGCGCGCACGTCACGCGGGTGGATAAAACGTTGACTGAGTCACCTGCGGGGCGCCTAATCGGGCTCACCGGTCATGAAGGGGAGGCTCGGCATCGCGCGCCTGTGCGCGCCACTGGTGATGGTGGTGAGCCTGCTCGGTCGGCCGGCGCACGCCGACGATCGCGTCGACGAGCTCGCGCGGATGCTGGCGCCGGGTGCGAGCGACAAGGCGCGGCTGTCGGCGGTGGCCGCGCTCGGTCGGCTCCAGGATCGCGCGGCGCTCAAGCCCCTCGTCGGCGCGCTGCGCGATCGCAACCCGCAGGTCCGCGCGCTCGCGGCGGCCGCGCTGGGCCAGCTCCGCCACAAGGCGGCGTTGCCGGCGCTCAAGACCATCGCCACCGAGGACGCCGATGCGACCGTGCGCGGCCGCGCGCGCGAGGCAGCGATCGCGGTCGCGAAGGCGAACGGGCTCCCCGATCCGTGGCCGCAGCCCGCACCCTCGACCGCCGCGCGCAAGTACGGCGGGCGCGCTGGGTTCGGGCGGCAAGCGCACGCCGTCGTCGAGCGCCCGGATCTCTACGTCACGATCAACTCCGCCGCCGACGACTCGCCGGGCAAGACCGACAAGCAGACGCGCAAGCTGCACGGCGAGATCCTGCGGAAGACGCTCGCGAGCTCGTTCCAGGAGACGCCGCTCGTCACCACCGTCGCGAGCGAGGCGCAGCGGTGGGGGCTCGCACCGCGTCACCTCGATCTGTCGGTCACCAAGCTCGAGGTGGCGTACGTCGGCGCCTACGTCGAGGTCGAGGCGCAGCTGCGGCTCGCGATCTCCGACAAGAGCGGCAAGATGCTGTCGTTCCTCTCGGGCGGCGCCAAGGTCCAGGTGCCGAGGAAGAAGTTCGACGCCAGGTACCTCCCGAACCTCCGCCGGGAGGCGCTCGAGAACGCGATGCGCGGGATGTTCCAGAAGCTGCTCGCGCACCTGCGCGACAAGCGACACAGCTGACGCCGCGCTGCCTTCTGCTCGCCGGGACGTGATCCTCGGACGACGAGGCGCTACCCTCGCCGTCATGCTCCGGTGGTACCTCGCGATCGCGTCGGTCGCGATCGGCTCCTCGGTGGCGCTCGCGCAGGAAGCGCGGCCGCCGGAGGAACCACCACCCGCGGCCCCGACGGGAGTCGTCACCAAGCCGCCGCAGCTGCTCCAGGCGGTCGCGCCCGAGTATCCACCCGAGGCGCTCGCCGCGGGCAAGTCGGCGAGCGTCAAGGTCCGGATCAAGATCGACGCGACCGGCGTCGTCACCGGCGTCGACGTGATCGAGAAGGTCGGCGACGGGTTCGACGAGGCGGCGATCGCGGCCGCGATGCAGTACGTGTTCGACCCGGCGGAGATCGACGGCCAGCCGGCGCCGATCACCGTCGAGACCGTGATCCACTTCGTGCTCGAGGAGGAGCCCGAGCCCGAGCCCGAGCCACCGCCGGGCGGCGAGGAGGTGCCGCCCGAGCACGCAGGCCCGCCGAACCACGCCGGTGACATGCGCCTCCCGGTGACGATCCAGGGCGTCGTCGTGGAGCGCGGCACGCGCAAGGAGCTCGGCGGCGTGATCGTGTCGGTCGCCGAGCTCGGCCTCGACGCGGTCACCGGCGAGGATGGCTCGTTCTACTTCCATGGCGTCGGGCCGGGCGACTACCAGGTGATCGCCGTCGACACCAAGTACGACCGGCTCGAGCGGCGGATCACGCTGGCGAAGCGAGAGTCCGTCGAGCTCCGGCTGTGGATGCGCCCCAAGGGCGGCAACCTCTACGAGACCGTCGTCGAGGGCGAGCGCGACGTCCTCGAGGTCACGCGCCGCACGGTGAAGCGGCAGCAGATGACGAGCGTGCCCGGCACGTTCGGCGATCCGATCCGCGTGATCCAGACCCTGCCCGGCATGAACCGCGCGCCGTTCGGCCTCGGCTTCTTGCTCGTGCGCGGCTCGAACCCCGACGACACCGGCATCTTCGTCGACGGCCACGAGATCCCGGGGCTGTTCCACTTCCTCGGCGGGCCCTCGATCTTCAACGCGGAGATGCTCGAGTCGCTCGACCTCTACCCCGGCGGGTTCCCGGCGCGGTTCGGGCGCAAGCACGGCGGCGCGGTCGCGCTCGAGCTGCGGCCGACGAAGTCCGACGGCGTGCACGGCGCGGCGAAGGTCGACTTCATCGACGCCGGAGGCTACCTGCGCGCGCCGATCACCGACGACGTGTCGTTCGCGGTCGCGGGGCGTCGCTCGTACGTCGACGCGTTCCTCGGGCTCGTCCTGCCCGAGCCGGCCGCGGGTGGCCAGCGGATCGTCACGCCGATCTATTACGACGTGTCGGGGCGCGTCGACTGGAACCTGAAGGAGGAGGGCCGGGTCAGCCTGTTCGCGATCCGGTCGTCGGATACGCTGCGCGTCCTCGATCAGGAGCCGGACTCCGCGGTGTCGACGAACCTCAGCGCCGCGGTGAAGTTCTTCCGCATCATCGGCACCTACGAGCGGCCGCTCGGCGGGGATCTGAAGCTCACGGTGTCCCCGTCGTGGGGCCGCGACAGCATCACGTACTCCGGCGCCCAGGCCGAGGCGGCGGGCCCGTTCACGAGCGTCGGCCTCATCAACCACATGCTGTCGTACCGCGCGCGCGTCCACGGGCGCATCGACGAGCGGTTCGTGCTCGACACCGGCGTCGACGTCATGTCGCGCATCACGAGCTACGACGCCGTGATCCCGCTCGACGACAACCTGATCAACCCGCGCGGCGTCGACGTCGATCCGTCGCAGATCCTGCGCGGCGTGACCCAGCTCGGCATCGGCGTGCACGCGGACGTCGGCATCGACGTGTCCCGGCGCCTGCGGCTGATCCCGGGGCTCCGCCTCGACACCTACATCCTCGAGGGGCGCGATCACGCGTCGATCGATCCGCGGCTCGTCGCCCGCTACCAGGTCAACGAGGAATTCACCGCGAAGGGCTACGTCGGCGAGTTCAGCCAGCCGCCACAACCCGAGGCGCTCGATCGGCGGCTCGGCAACCCCGAGGTCGGCATCGAGCACGCGACGCATTTCGGGCTCGGCTACGAGTGGCGCCCGAGCCGGCTGTGGACGCTCGACAGCGAGATCTACTACGTGCGCCGGCGCGATCTCGTCGTGTTCACGCCCGAGATCCGGATGACCCCCGACGGGACGTTCCGCAACGTGAACTTCCTCAACCAGGGCCGCCGCACGTCGTCGGGGCTCGAGATCCTGATCCGCCGCGAGATCAGCGAGCGCGCGTTCGGCTGGCTGTCGTACACGTACAGCCGCGCGCGGCAGAAGAACGATCCCGACGCCGAGCGCTGGGTCGCGACGAGCTTCGATCAGCCGCACGTGCTGAACGCGGTCGCGAGCTACAAGCCCGGCGGCGGCTGGGAGCTCGGGGCGCGGCTGCAGGTCGCGAGCGGGCGCGTGTACTCGCCGGTGATCGGCGCCACGTACGACGCCGACGAGGGCGACTACGATCCCGTGTACGGACCGGCGCGCTCGGCGCGCTTGCCGACCTACTTCCAGGTCGACCTGCGTGCCGAGAAGACCTGGCTGTTCAACACGTGGAGCCTCGGCCTCTACCTCGACATCATCAACGTGACGAACGCGGAGAACGTCGAATCGATCGAGTACGACTATCGCTACCGCGAGTCGGCGCCGGTGACGAGCTATCCGATCGTGCCCACGATCGGCATCCGGGGGACGTGGTGAGGGGCGCGCTCGCGCTCGCCGCCCTCGGCATCTCCGCCGGAGGCTGCGCCTCGTTCGAGGACCCGGCGGTCGTGATCGATCTCCGCGTGCTCGCGATGACGGCGACGCCTCCCGAGCAGGTCGTCGACGTCGATCTCGAGGCGCCGGATCCGCTCGCGATCCTCGACCAGCTCGCGGAGACCGAGGTCGCCGCGCTCGTCGCCGATCCTGGCGCGAACCGGCCGCTGCGCTGGTCGATGACGCTGTGCCGCTACGACGGCAACCGCTGCGATCGCGAGCGGCCGTACGTCGAGCTCGGCGCGGGGGTGATCGACGATCCCGACCTCGCCCCGGTCGCGCAGATCCCGCGCGCGTCGATCGTGCCGGGGGCGCACGGGGACGTCGTGCTCGCGCTGGTCCGCGACGCGCTCGAGGACAACCCGGTCGAGGCGCTCGGCGGCGTGCAGCTGACCGTCGAGCTCGTCGTCGGAGACGTGACGGACCGCTCGACGGACATCTACGCCGCCAAGCACGTGCGGTTGTCGCCGCGCATCCCCGCCCAGCGCGCGGCGAACCAGAACCCGCGCGTCAACCGCGTGGACGCGGCGCGGGTCGGTGGCGCCACGTTCGAGCTCCGCCAGCGCGCGCGGTGCGCCGAGCTCGAGGCGCGCGGCGAGACGATCCCGATCGCGCGGCCGGGCGATCGGATCACGCTGTATCCCGACGAGCACGAGGCCGCACGCGAGACGTACGTGGTCCCCACGCTCGACGGCGGAACGGCCGAGCTGAAGGAGACGCTCACGTACCAGTGGCTGACGACGCACGGCTCGTGGTCGGACGACTTCACCGGGGGTGGCCGCGACCCGCTCGGTAACCAGTCCCTGCTCGGCAGCGACTGGATCGCACCGCGGAGCGTCTCCGGGCCGGTGCTGGCGTCGCTGTGGATGATCCAGCGCGACGAGCGGTTCGGCGTCAGCTGGTACGAGACCTGCCTCCGCATCGTGCCGTGACGGCGGCGCTCGCCACGCGCCGGGCGAGCTCAGATGCAGGCGTCGCAGCGGCCGCGGACGTGGACCTCGACCTGCCGCTGCCGGATCGCGCGCGGTGCGCGGGCGCGCCGCAGCGAGAGCTCGACCTCCGGCAGGCACTCCACGATCCCGCACTCGGTGCACACGAAGTGCGGGTGCGTGGCGGGGTGCTCGTCGGTCACGGCCTCGAACCGCCACACGTGATCGCCGACGTCGGTGCGGCGCGCGAGGCCGGCGTCCGCGAGATCGACGAGGTTGCGGTACAGCGTCGCGCGATCCCACGGCTGCGACGCGAGGCGATCGGCGACGTCGCCGTGCGACATCGGGGCGCGCTCGGTGCGCAGCAGCTCGAGCACCGCGATCCGCGAGGGCGTGGCGCGAAGCCCGCGGGCGCGGACCAGGCGGCGCAGCTCGTCGAGGTTCTTCGCCATCGCCCGGATGCTACGCCCGGGCGTCGCCGCACGCAATCAGCTGCAAATCGGTTGCAGGAGCACGTCAGGGCGAGCGCTGCATGTCGACCTGCTTGAGCGCGGCGAGCTCGGCCTCGAGCTCGCGGATCCGCGCGTCGCGGGCGGTGGCGGCCTCCTCGAGCTCGCGCACCTGCTGCTGGAGCTTGCCGCGCTCCTCGCGCAGCGTGGCGATCGCGGCCTGCTGCTCGGTCGTCTGCGTCGTCAGCGCGGTGACCTTCTGCGTGAGCTCCTCGACGCGCTGCTCGGCGGCGCGCAGGTCGGCGCCGGCGGCCATCACCGCCTGGCGCAGCACCGTGCCGCGATCGATCTCGCTCGCGAGCACGGCCGCGACGTGGCCCCAGCGCGAGCGCGGGTAGGTCCGCTCGATCGCGTGCAGCTCGTCGACGAGCGTCCACCCCGGCGTCTCGCTCGCGAGCTTCGCGAACAGCTTGAACATCTGGAGCTCGACGACGCGCTCGCCCCGCTCGAGCTCTCGCTCGTACGCGACCGCGGCGTCCGCGTACCGGCCCTGCGCGAACAGCTCGTCGGCGGTTGGCTTGGCGCGTCGCGGGGACGAGGCGGTGGGAGCGGAAGGAGCGGAGGAGCATCCACAACCGAGCGCGAGCGCGAGCGCGACCAACATCCGGGTACTCATGAGACGGATCCTTCGGCGAGAGGAAGGGCGACGTTCAGCGCGGCGCCGCCGAGCGCGCGCGCCTCCTCGATCCACACGCTGCCGCCGTGGGCCTCGACGATCTCGCGGCAGATCGCGAGCCCGAGGCCGGCGCCGCCGTCCGACGACAGGCCGTCGCGACGGAAGAACTTCTCGAACACGCGCTGCCGATCCGCGACCGGGATGCCCGGCCCCGAGTCCTCGACGCGCAGCAGCGCCCAGCGTCGCGGCCGGTCGCCGACGCGCGCCGCCGGTGGCAGCTCGCTCGCGGGCCGCGGCTCGACCCGGACCTCGACGACACCTCCGCGCGGCGTGTACTTGAGCGCGTTCTCGACCAGGTTCTGCACGACCTGCACGTAGCGATCGGGATCGCAGCGGGCCGGCAGCTCGGCATCGCGCAGCTCGGTGCCGAGCACGATCTCGCGGTCGTGCGCGAGCCCCTCGAGCTGCGACACGGCGGTGCGCGTCAGCGCGACGAGGTCGTGCTCGGTGTCGCTGATCTGGATCCCCGCCTTGAGCCGGTGCAGCTCGAGCAGCTCGGTGATCATCCGCGACAGCCGCCGGCCGGCCTCGGTGTTGAGCTCGAGCATCTTGCGCTGGCGGGGCGACAGCGGCCCGACCACCTCGTCGAGCAGGAGGTTCGTCGTCTCCTGCATCGCGACGAGCGGCGTGCGCAGCTCGTGCGACACGCTCGACAGGAAGTCGGCCTTCATCCGCTCGAGCTCGTCGAGCGCGTCGACCATCTGGTTGAACGCGGCCGCCGCGCGATCGAGCTCGTCGTCGCGCTCGGAGTCGAGCTGGTACGAGAACGTGCCAGCGGACACCGCCTCCGTGCCGCGGATGAACTGATCGAGGCGCGTGCGCAGCGCGCGCACGGTGAGCAGCAGCGCGAGGGTGCTCACGAGCACGGCGATCGCCGCGACGCCGACGGCGGTCTGCCACGCCCGCTCGCGCAGCTCGCTCGCGTTGCGCGCCTCCTGCTCGGCGGCGCGCCGCATCTCGTGCTGCAGCGACGACGCCAGCGCGACGAGCGCTTCGTGCTCCGCGGCCGGCGCCGTGTCCGCGGTCCCGGCGAGCACCTCGCTCGTCCGCGCGGAGAACGCCGCGAAGGCGTCGTCGAGCTTCCGCAGCGCCGCGAGCTCGGCGGGCGACAGCGTGGCGGTGCGCAGGCGCTCGAGCTCCTGCCCGATGGCGGCCATCGTCTCGCGCAGGAGGCGCGCGTAGCCGGCGTCCTTGCTGATCATGTGCTTGCGCAGGTACTCGTCGAGGCGATCCAGACGCGCGAGGATGCCGACGCCGATGTGGAGCCCGATCACCGTGCGCTCGGTGAGGCGCTGGTTGCTGCTGGCGAGCGCTTGCATGCGCCCGACCCCGATCCCGATCACCCCGATCAGCGGCAGCACGGCGACCGCGGCGCCGATGCCGAACCGCGTCGACAGCCTCACGCGTCGTCTCCTCCGAGCCCGAACGTCTTCAGCTTGTTGCGGATCGTCTTGACGTCGAGCCCGAGCCGGCGCGCGGCCTCGGCCTTGTTGTTGTCGGTCGCCTTGAGCGTCTCGAGGATCAGGATGCGCTCGGCCGCTGCCGCCGTGACCCCGTGCGGGATCACGATCCCGAGGCGCGCGGCGGAGAGCGCGGGCTCCGGCTCGCGCGCGGCCGACAAGCGCAGGTGCTCCGGCTCGATCACGCCTCGCACGCCCTTGGCCGGGCTCGCGCCGAGCTCTCCGCGCGCGGCGGCGTACCCGCGCTCGATCGCGTTGCGCAGCTCGCGGACGTTGCCCGGCCAGTCGTGGGCTTCGAGCGCGTCGAACGCCGCCGGGCTCAGCTCCGGCGGTGCGTCGCCGTAGCGCGTGGCGCACTCGGCGAGGAAGTGCGCGACGAGCGCCGGGAGATCGTCGCGGCGCTCGCGCAGCGGCGGAACGTCCACGCGCAGCACGTCGAGCCGGTACAGCAGATCATGGCGCAGGCGGCCTTGCTCGACGGCCTCGTGCGGCTGGCGGTTCGTCGCCGCGATGAACCGCGCGTCGCACGCCATCTCGACGCGCCCACCCACGCGGCGCACGATGCCGTCCTCGAGCACGCGCAACAGCTTGGGCTGCAGCGCCACCGCCATCTCGGTGATCTCGTCGAGGAACAGCGTCCCGCGGTGCGCGACCTCGACGAGCCCCGGCCGCGCCTCGAGCGCCCCCGTGAACGCACCGCGCTCGATCCCGAACAGCTCGCCCTCGGCCAGCGCCTCCGGGATCGCGGCCGCGTTGACCGGGACGAACCGCCCGCTGCGGCGCCGGCTACGCTCGTGGATCGTGCGAGCCACGAGCTCCTTGCCCGAGCCGCTCTCGCCGACGATCAGCACCGGCGCGTCGCTGGCCGCGGCGGCCTCGATGCTGGCCCACATCTGCATCATCGCGGGGCTGCGTCCGACGATGCCGCCCGGGGCAGGCTCGACGGCCACCGGCTCCGTGGTCGCGCGCCGCTCGGGCTCGGCCGCCGTCCCCGCGTCGGTGCCCTCGGCGAGCCGCGTCTCGACCTGATCGAGGTGGCGGCGCAGCGCGACGTAGTCGAGCGGCTTGGTCAGGAAGTCCGTCGCGCCGAGCTTGATCGCCTGCACCGCGGTGTGGATCGTCCCGTACGCGGTCATCATCAGGACCGTCCGGTCGGGCCGCTTGCCGCGCAAGAGCTCGAGCAGCGCCATGCCGGTCGCGTCGGGCATCACGAGATCGGAGAGCACGACGTGCGGATCGAAGCTCGCGATCAGCGCGCTCGCCTGCTGGACGGTGCCCGCGGTGCGAACGGTGAACCCCCACTCTCCGAGGCGCGCTTCGAGCACCTCGCGCATGGCCGATTCGTCGTCGACCACGAGTATCCGACTTCGACGTCGTGGCACGCGGGCCGTGACTATACTGCCCGCATCGGCCCAGCCCACCCGGGCAATTTTCCCGGCCGCTCGCGTGCACCCGGGCGTTTGTCCCTGGCGCCACCACGACGAGCCCGTTTCACGGCGCGCAACCACGCGAACCGCCGCTGGTTCGGTCGTTGCTACCTGCTGCGCCGCGCCGCCATCGCGCGACGCAGGAGGTACCTCTCGTGACTCGTCGTTCACAGAACTTCACACGCTCCGCCGCTGCGCCTCGCGTCCGCCGCCTGGTCTGGATGCTGTTCGGCTTCGTCGCGCTGCAGCTCGGAGTGCTCGCCTGGACGCTGATGCAGCCCACCGAGGCGCTGCCGGCGACCATCGTGGCCACGCCGCGGCTCGCGATCGCGCTGCAGCTCGTGGCGCTGTTCGCGGTGCTCGTGCTCGCGTGGCGGACCATGCTGTTCGCGCGCTACCGCCCGCTCCCCGGCGCACCCGACGCCGAGCTGCCGACGATCAGCGTGATCGTCCCCGCGTACAACGAGGGGCGGCAGGTGCTCGAGACCGTTCGCAGCCTGATGGCCGGTGACTACCCCGCCAGCAAGCTCCAGGTCATCACGATCGACGACGGCAGCCAGGACGACACGTGGAAGTGGATCCAGCGCGGGGCCGACGAGTTTCCCGATCACGTGCTGGCGCTGCGGTGCCCGGAGAACCGGGGCAAGCGCGAGGCTCTCTACGAGGGGTTCCAGCGCGCGACCGGAGACGTCATCGTCACCGTCGACAGCGACTCCGAGGTGCTGCCGGATGCGCTGCGCAACCTCGTGACGCCGCTCGTTCGTGACGCGCGCGTCGGCGCGGTCGCCGGCAACGTGCGCGTGCTGAACCGCGGCGACGGCGCGATCCCCGCGATGCTCGACGTGACCTTCACGACGTCGTTCGAGTTCATCCGTGGGACGCAGAGCGAGGTGGGCGTCGTGATGTGCTGCCCGGGCGCGCTGTCCGCGTACCGCCGCGAGCTGGTCACGCAGTTCCAGGACGAGTGGGTGACCCAGACGTTCCTCGGCCAGCCGGCGACCATCGGCGAGGACCGCGCGATGACGAACCTCGTCCTGCGAGCGGGCTACCAGGTGCGCTTCCAGTCCAACGCGATCGTCGTCACCGAGGTGCCGACGCACACGCGCCAGCTCTCGCGCATGCTGTTGCGCTGGGCGCGCAGCGACGTACGCGAGACGATCGCGCTCGCGCAGATCCTGTGGCGGCGGCCCGGCGCGTGGCACTGGGGCGCGCACGTGAACCTGTTCGCGGCCGCGCTCGCGCTCTCCCTGTCGCCCGTGATGCTCGTGTGGCTCGCGGCCGCCGCCGCGCTCGCGCCGGTGCTGCTCGCGTGGACGCTCGCCGGTGTCGTGATCGCGGCGGCGATGCCCGCGCTGATCTTCGGTCACCTCCGCGAGGCGCGCAGCGCGTGGTGGGCGTTCCCGTACGCGGTCTACTTCCTGCTCTGCCTGTCGTGGATCCAGCCCTACGGCCTGCTCACCCCGCACCACTCGGGGTGGCTCACGCGCGCGCTTCCGCGGGCACTTCCGCGAGGGACGCTTTCCACCTAGGCACGTCACGGGGGCCACCACGGACGATCGCGGGCCTGGGGACCTCGACTCGAAAGCGTCCCAGCGCGCTGCACGATTCCGCGAGCTTGCGGGACGCAACGTGCCTAACTCGAAAGCGTCCCTAGCAGCAGCTGGATCGCGAGCGTGAGGTACGGGATGTCGACGGTGGCGGGAGCGTCGGTGGGGAGATGGTAGTGGGGCGAGGTGTCGCCGCCGCGGAACTCCTCGGTGAGGCCGACGGCCGCGAAGCCGCGCTCGCGGAACGCGGTGTGATCGGTGGCGGTGGTGTCGGTGACGGAGATGCGCGCGCCGACGAGCTCGGCGGCGGAGCGATAGCGGGCCTCGAGCGCCGGCGTGGGGAGCTCGAGCTCGAACACGCGATCGCCGTCGGCGTCCCAGCCGACCTGATCGAGGGTGTGGACCGCGGCGACGGTGGAGGGAGCTCGCGTCGCGGCGAACGCGCGACTGCCGAGGAGGCCGAGCTCTTCCTCGTCGAAGAACACGACGGTGACGGGCGCGGCCCGGCACGGCGCGTCCGCGAGGTAGCGCGCGACGGCGAGGACCGCCGCGACCCCGGTCGCGTTGTCGTTCGCGCCGGGGCTTCCCGGGACGGTGTCGAAGTGCGCGCCGACGAGGAGCTCGAGCGGCGCGGGAGCGTCGAGCGCGTCGGGCGCCGTCGCCGGGACCGTCGCCGGGATCGTCGCGAACACGTTGGCGCCGGTCGCGTAGACGTGCTCCTCGGGCGACCAGCCCATGGCCGCGAGCTGCTCGGCGAGGTAGCTCCGGGCCGCGGCGCGCTCGGCGACCGTCGCGCGGGGTGACGCGGCGAGCTCGCCGACGACGTCGGTGACGAACGGCGCGAGCCAGGGTGTCTCGAGCGCGGGCGCCGGGCACGCGTCGGGGCCGCCGTCCGACGGCTCGGTGCACGCGGCCACGGCGCACGCGGCCACGGCGCACGCGGTCCACCGACGCACGATCCGCCGCTCCGTGACCCGCCCGCGGAGCGTCACGGCGACGAGGCGAACGGCAGGCGGGGCAGCACCGGCTTCGGCGCGAGCGCGTCGACGTCCGCGTAGTCGACGGCGACCTCGATGTGGAAGTGGTCGTAGTGCGACTTGGGATCGTTGCGCGGCGTCAGGAGCACGCGGAACATCGGGCTCGAGTTGACGGCGGCCTCGACGGCGAGCAGCAGCGGGTCGCCCTTCGGGTAGTCCTGCTCGACCGAGATCACGCGGCCGGTGTGATCGGTGAACGACACGATGTCCATCGCGATCCCGAGGCCGTGGCGCGACAGCATGTTGCGGTTCTTGCCGTTCACGCGGACGTTGGTCCAGCGATAGATGCTGCCGAACGTGACCTCGCGAACGCCGATGTCGTGGAGCTCGGCCCCGAACGTGTGCATCGCGAGCGCGAACATGCAGTCCATCTTGTGTGGCGGCTTGCGCCACTTGCTCGTGTACGTGATCCCGCCGAGCGCGATCCGGCCGTCCTCGTCTTCGACGGTCAGCGGCGCGACGATCCGCCCCTCCGGCTCCGCGCGCTCCCACCGGATCCCGAGCTCGTCGAGCTTTGCCTCGCACGCGCGCTCCCCCGCGAGCATGTGCTCCGTCGGCGGCCACGCGTAGCCACGCGGCATGTTCTTCAGGACCTTGAGGCTCGACGCCGTCGGGATCCGCGAGATCGCGACCTGCTTGGACTTGCGCTTGGACCGCGAGCGCCGGGACTTCTTCGCGATCTTCTTCTTCTTCTTCCTGCGCTTCTTCCTCGTGACCCGCTTCTTCTTCGCCGAGGTCCGCTTCGTCGAGGACGCGCTCGCCTTCGTCCGCGCGCCCGCCTCCGCCGCCGTCGTCTCCGCCGCCGCGCTCGGTGCGATCGCGAGCTGCGTCGCGATCCCCGCCGCGAGGACGAGGACCAGCGTGGCGCGCAGCGACATGCCCCCGACGTTATCAGCTACGCGGGCCGCCGGATCGCCAAAGGCGCGCTCTCCACTTCACGTCGTAGCGCCGCCCACGAAACTCCGCGCGGGCGTGGCGGCGACCGCGGCCCCGATCACGCGGACGCGGTCGCCGGCGCGTGCTCCGGCACACGCGTGATCCGCGCGGCGTGAACGATCGCCATGCTGATCGCGGTCTCGACATCGGGCGCGTACGCGAGGCGACCGGGCTCGCGCTTGATGCCCGCGCGCTCGAGCATCGCGGACAGCTCCGGGGTGAGCCCGGCGAAGATGACCTTGATCCTCGAGCGGTACAGGCTGTCGAGCACCGACTCGAGCGCGACGAGCCCCGTCGCGTCGATCGTCGGCACGTGCTGCATCGCGAGGATGAGCGTGTGGTCCTTGCCGCCCGTGATGTGCAGCGTCTCCATCGCGGTCTTCGCCGCGCCGAAGAACAGCGGCCCCGCGATCTCGTAGACGCGGACACCGGGCGGCACGTGCACGTTGCTGCCGGCGACCGTGGTCAGCTGAGCACGCGTCAGCACCGCCATCCGGCGCATGAACAGCAGCGCCGCGAGCACCACGCCGACGGTCACCGCGACGACCATGTCGAACACGACGGTCAGGAAGAAGCAGGTCAGCATCACCATGACGTCGCTGCGCGGCGCGACCCGCGTCAGCCGCACGAAGTGGCGAGCCTCCGACATGTTTCGCGCGACGATCACGAGCAGGCCCGCGAGCGCCGCCATCGGCAGATAGGCGACCAGCGGCGCGAGCAGGATCGTGCACGCGAGGATGAACACCGCGTGGAACGCCGCCGCGAGCGGGGAGCGGGCGCCGGCGCGGATGTTCGTCGCGGTGCGGGCGAGCGCGCCCGTGGCCGCGATCCCGCCGAAGAACGGGCACACGATGTTCGCGATGCCGAGCGCGATCAGCTCCGAGTTCGGATCGTGCTTGGTCCCCGCCATGCCGTCCGCGACGACCGCGGACATCAGCGACTCGATCGCGCCGAGCATCGCGATCGCGAACGCGGCCGGTAACAGGTCGCGGATCATCGCGAGGCTGAGCCCCCCGCTGCCGCCCTCGAGATCCCACGGCACGACGGGCAGCGGCGGAAGCGGTGGGATGCCGCGCACGACCTCCCCGTCGAGGGTGAAGCTGAACTTCGAGCCGATCGTCGTCGCCTGGAAGCCCGGGACGAGGCTGTCGAGGAGCACGACCGCGAGCGACACGACCGTCAGCGCGATCAGCGGCGCCGGGACGCGCTTGATGATCTTCGGGAGCACGACGAGGAGCACGATCGTCGCGATCGCGATCCCGAGGTCCCACAGGTTCGCGGTGGTCCGCGCCGCCCACAGCGCCTCGAGGTACTCGAACGTGCCCTCGGTGCGCGGCAGGCGAACGCCGAGCATGTCCTTGAGCTGCAGGAGCGCGATCACGAGCGCGATGCCCGCGGTGAACCCCGTCGTGACGGGGTGAGGCACGTACTGCATCAAGCGCCCGAGCCTCGCGAGCCCCATCGCGACGAGGATGAGGCCCGCCATCGCGCCGGCGACGAGCAGGCCGGAGAGGCCGTACTTGTGCACGATCGGCACGAGGATCACGACGAACGCCGCCGTGGGCCCGGTCACCTGGAAGCGCGTGCCACCGAGCAGCGCGCACAACACGCCCGCGATGATCGCGGTGTACAGGCCGTGCTGCGGCGGTACGTCGACCGCGATCGCGAGCGCCATCGACAGCGGCAGCGCGACGACACCGACGACGAGCCCGGCGAGCAAGTCGGCGCGGAAGTCCTTCGCGGTGTAGCCCTCGGAGAGCCGCTGACGGAGTCCGTATGCGAGGAGGTCCTTGGCGCGGTAGGCCAGCGCGAGCTGATTCTTGAAAGCCTCGGATAACTCGTCGACGTACCTCACCTCGCCGCCAGCCTACTCTCCTGAACCCGCATTGTCATATCCCAGGGCTTCGCTTGACACCGCGTCCGCGGCCTGCAACGCAAGATCATGATTCATCGAGGCGATCTGGCGATCGACACGCGCGGACGCGGCACGTATGACATCACGCCGCAGGTGCGGCGCATCGTCGCGGCGAGCGGGATCCGGGAGGGGCTCGCGACCGTGTGGATCCACCACACGAGCGCCTCGCTGATCGTCTGCGAGAACGCGGATCCGTCGGTGCGCCGCGATCTCGAGGCGTTCGTCGCGCGGCTCGTGCCCGACGGCGATCGGCTGTTCACGCACGACGCCGAGGGCGACGACGACATGCCCGCCCACGTCCGCACCGTGTTGACCCAGACCTCGATCGGCATCCCGCTCACCGACGGCGTCCTCGCGCTCGGCACCTGGCAGGGGCTCTACCTGTGGGAACACCGCACGTCGCCCCATCACCGGCGCGTGACCGTGACGGTGATCGGTGAGTGAGCTCGCCGACACCGTGCGGGAGGCCCTCGCCGCGTTCGCCGCCGCGGATCCGGGGCTCAAGCGGTTCGGCGCCGCGCAGCACCGGTACGTGCTCGCTCCGCCGATCGACGTCGCGCCCGTCGAGGACGCGCTCGGCCGGTTGCCCGAGGACCTGCGCGTGTTCGCGCGCGAGGTCGGCAGCGGCGGCGCCGGCCCGTCGTACGGCTGGCTCCCCCTCGCGCGCGCCGCGGCGGCCGTGATCGCGCCCCCCGCCAAGCTCACCGCGTGGACGCGCGCGCTGCCGATCGCGCACCTCGGGTGCGGCTACCTGGCGGTGCTGCCGCTCGACGGGTCTGCGCGCGGGGAGATCTGGATCGACGCCCGCGCCGTCGATGTCGTCGCGCCGATCGCCGGCTCGTTCACCGCGTTCTATCTCGACTGGATCGACCGACTCGCGCGCGCGGCGTGGCCGCCGGATCCCGTGCGCCCGGGCGCGTGCGCGCTCGCGTCCGCGCTGTCGGGCTACCTGGGGATGGTCGAGCGCCAGCTCGGGATCGAACGGGGCTCGCTCGCCGGCGTGCCGCTGCGCGAGGCGCTCGGAGCGCTCGGGCCGGGCGCGATCCGGATCGCCGCGGAGTCCGCACCGGAGCTGTTCGCGCCGGAGGATCCGGTCGATCCGTGCATCACGTGCGCGCGCATGCTCGACGCGCTCGCGACCGAGGGGCTGCGGCGTGACGTCATCGCCGCGGGCGTGCCGCCGCGGTTCGCGCGCTGAAACCACGTCGACGCGAGATCCAGAGATCCTCGGAGATCGTTTGACCACAAACGAGTGGCCGCATCGAGGAACATGCACCAAGCTGCGTCACCGTGCGAGCTCTGATCGGGTGTCTGCTCGTCCTCCTCCTGTTCACGGGCTCCGCGCGTGCGACGAGCGCGTCGCGCCACGGGGCGGGCGAATCGCGTCCGGCGACGGGATATCGCAAGGGCCGTCCGTTCGAGATCCGGCTCGTCGAGGTCGATGGCGAGCAGGTCGAGGCCCGCACCGCGAAGGCGTTTCGCGCGATGCAAGCGGCGGCGGCTCGCGACGGCATCCAGCTCGTGATCCGCAGCGGCTTCCGCCCGCACGAGAAGCAGAAGGAGCTGTACCGGAAGTACCGCGCGGGGCGCGGCAACCTCGCCGCGCGTCCCGGCTACTCGAACCACCAGTCCGGCAGCGCGCTCGACATCATCGTGCGTGATCCGGCGACCCTCGCGTGGATGGAGGAGCACGGCCCGCGGTTCGGCTTCCACAAGACGGTGCGCAGCGAGCCCTGGCACTGGGAGCTGCTGCCGGACGAGCGAGCGCGCGACGTCGCGAGGTCGCGCGACACCTCGAGCCGCGAAGCGCGCCGCTGACCGCAGCCCGCCTCCGCGGGAGGCCGTCAAGCGGCAAAATACCGAAAATACGGTACAAATTCCCTCTGGCCCGCGGCGAGCGATCCCCCGCCCGCCGCCGCGCGGGTGCTAGAGTTCGCGATGTGGCAGAGGCCCCCGCAGGACCCGGGTTCTATCCGCAACCCAACGAGTACACCTGTGGTCCGTTCGCGCTCAAGCACGCGCTCCTCGCGCTCGGCCGCATGGTCGACGTGAACCAGATCTCGACGCAGGCCAGGACGCACTGGTGGTCGGGCACCAACGAGATCCAGCTCGCCCGCGCCGCGCGTGCGTTCGAGTGCGACCTCGTGCTCGAGCGCCGCAGCGATCCCGAGGCCGCGCGCAAGATCCTCGTGAAGCACCTCCGCGAGCAGACGCCGGTGCTCCTGTGCGTCGAGGAGTGGAGTCACTGGATCACCGTGCTCCGCGCGGAGGATCGCCGGTTCGTCGTCGTCGACTCGATGGACGAGCCGCTGCTCTCGGTGCGGACGTGGCCGCAGCTGCGCAACTGGTGGCGCTATCACGACACCGACTACGCGAAGGACAACCCGCCGGTCCTCTACGACCTGATGGCGGTCACGCCGCGGTTCCGCTCGGCGGTGAAGGGCGACTTCTCCGTCGAGCGCGTGAAGTTCCTGCGACGCCCGGAGAACCGGCACCTCGCGCGGCACTGGAACGAGTACCTCGAGGACTTGCTCGAGATCTGCCGGCCGGCGACCCACCGCATCGCCGAGCCGCTGTCGATGGGCGAGTTCCTGCGCCGCCACCAGGAGCTGATCGTGACGCGCGTCGTGTACTGGCACGGCGACGTCCATCGCGATCAGGTCACGCGCGTGCTCCGCGATCTGCGGTTCGTGTCCGAGACCTATGGCCTCGTGATCCCGGCGTCGATGACCCGGCGCGCGCTCGCGGATCTCGCGATCCTCGTCTCGCTGTGGGCGTGCTCGGACCGCGGCGTCGACGGGATGTTCGGCGCGCAGGGCAGCGATCCGCGCGCGACGACGAAGACCAAGGGCAAGCGCCGCCGCAAGTAGCCGCCGGGCTCACCGGGTCACGACCGTCAGCTGCGCCGCGCCGCGACGACCGAGCTCGAATCGGGCGCCCCGCGCGAAGTCGGTGATCGACGTCGTCTCGTACTCCTTCGCGCCGACGCGCAGGTACCACTGGATGTCGACCTTCGGCCGGCCCGCGAGCCGCACGAGACAGATCCGGATCTTGTCGTCGCGGTTCGTCGCCTTCTCGCGCACGGAGCCGCAGCCCTCCTCCGGCAAGACCAGCTCGTGCGTGCGCGTGGTCGCGCCGTCGGACACGGTGAGCTCGACGTGCACGGGCGGCGTGGGAGTCGGCGGCGGCGTAGGCGGCGTTGGCGTCGTCGGCGTCGTCGGCGCCGGAGCCGGCGCGGCGAACGCGGCGGGACCACACAGGAGGAACAGAATCGAACCAGCAACGAGGAGTAGCTTCATGCGCGTACCGCAAAGCAACGTGCGCGCCAGCCGATAACCTCGCGAACGCGCATGCATCACCACGCCGTGTGATGTCAGCGCGGCACGAGCCCAGCGCGCGACGCGTCAGCGCGTCACCCGGACCGCTCGCGCACCGAGCAGCTCGACGGCGGCGTCGTTGACCGCGCGGCGCAGCGCCTTGATCGCCTCGGCGCTGCCGCCGTGTCGCGAGGGGTGCACGCGGTTGGTGAGCAGCGCGACCCAGCGCCGGCGTGGCAGATCGAGCCACAGCGACGTGCCGGTGAACCCGAGGTGCCCGACGGCGCCGACACGCGGCCACCGGTCCCCGGCGTGCGAGACGCCCGGTGTCGCCGACGGCGTGTCCCAGCCGAGGCGCCACGACGCCGCCGGCGCGGCCGCGGTCGCGAGGAAGTGCTGGACGACCTCGGGGCGCAGCCGCCCGCGTGGTCGCCCGCCGTGGGTCTCCACGATCGCGGCGGCGAACCGCGCGACGTCGTCGATCGTCGCGAACAAGCCTGCGTGACCGCACACGCCTCCGCTGAAGTACGCGTTCTCGTCGTGCACGCGCCCGGTGACGAGCCCGCGATCGTCGAGCTCGGTCGCGACCGCACCGGCGCACGCGACCTGCCCGGGGTAGTGGGCCGCGAGCCCGAGCGGCTCGGCGACGAGCGCGCGGAACGCTTGCTCGAGCGGCTGCTCGGCCGCGCGCTCGACGATCGCGCCGAGCAGGATGTAGCCGAGATCCGAGTACACGGCGGTGGCGCCTGGAGCTCCCGCGGGCTCGTGGGCTGCGCGCAGGACGAGCTCCCCGCGCGGATCGGCGTGCTCGCCCTCGCGCAGATCCCGGAAGAACTCGACGTGCGCCGCGCATCCGGCGGCGTGCCCGAGCAGGTGGCGTACCGTGCCCGTGCTCGCCGCCGTGGGGAGCCAGCGCCGGATCGGCGCGTCGAGCTCGAGCCGGCGCTCGCCGACGAGCACCATCGCGCACGCGACCGTGGCGATCGGCTTGGTCAGCGACGCGACGTCGAACCACGCCGCGTCGTCGACCGGCGGTCCGAGGTCGGGTTCGCGCCACCTCCGCCCGCGCACGACGCGCCCCACCTCCCGACCGGCGTCCCCGATCGAGACGGCGGCCGCCGAGCCGAGCCCCGCGGCGAGCGCTCCGTCGACGAGCGCGGCGATCCGGTCCATCGCGCGATCGTACTCGATCACGCGCCACGCGGCGGCGACCGCCGTCTCGGCGTTCTCCCGAGCCGCGGCGCGATCCAGGGGGGCCCCCCGTCGACAACCGGCTGCGCGGCCGTGATAGATTGAGGGTCACGTGACGCGTTACGAGCTGCTCGACCGTATCGGCGTCGGCGGCATGGCGGAGATCTTCCGCGGCAAGGCCGTGGCCGCCGGCGGCTTCGAGAAGCCTGTCGCGATCAAGCGCATCCTGCCGCACCTCTCGCAGGACAAGCGGTTCGTCGAGCTGTTGATCGCCGAGGCCAAGGTGCTGTCGCTGCTCAAGCACCGCAACATCGTGCAGATCTTCGACGTCGGGCTCGGTGACGACGGCCAGTACTTCCTCGTCATGGAGTACGTCGACGGCAAGGACGTCGGCGCGATCCAGCGCGCGCTCGAGGCCCGGCGACGACGGCTCCCGTTCGATCTCGCGCTCCACATCGGCGCCGAGATCTGCGAGGCGCTCGAGCACGCGCACACCGCGCGCGCCCCCGACGGCAAGCCGATGGCCCTCGTTCACCGCGACGTGTCACCGTCGAACGTGCTGATCTCGCGCGCCGGCGAGATCAAGCTCACCGATTTCGGGATCGCGAAGCGCGCGGAGTCCGAGCAGACCGGCAGCGGCGCCGTGCGCGGCAAGTTCGCGTACATCTCGCCGGAGCAGGCGCGCAACGAGCACCTCGATCCGCGCAGCGACGTGTTCTCGGTCGCGGTGCTGGTGTGGGAGCTCGTCACGAACCAGCGCCTGTTCTCCGGGCTCGGCGATCTCGAGGCCCTGCGCGCCGTGCGCGAGGCGGCCGTGCGGCGGCCGAGCGAGGTCGATCCGCGGCTGTCGCCCGAGCTCGACGAGATGCTCCTCGCGGCGCTGTCGCGGGATCCGCGGCGGCGGCCGACGGCGGGGCAGCTCGGCGCCCAGCTGCAGTCGATGCGCTACTCGCTCGAGGTCACGGTCGGCGATCCGGCGACGGAGCTCGCGCGGATCATCGACACCGCCGAGCAGGTGATCCGCGAGAGCCAGCAGATCGACATCTCACAGCTGCGGCCGACGCGCGGCGGGTTCGACGCGCCCGAGCAGGAGCACACCGTGATCAGGATCCGCACCGCGGACGCGTTCACGCTGCGTGACAAGGACGGCGACGGCATCTCGGCGGCCCGCCAGGTGATCGATCGGTTCGAGGAGGAGGAGACCCGCCTCGCGCAGCTCTCGGGCGATCAGCTGCGGATGCTGCGGTCGCGCCGCGACTCGAGCGATCTCGCGCCGCCTCCACGCGGCGAGGTGCGCAGCAAGCGGCCGACCGACGAGCCGACGACCGCGCGCGCGCCACTCCACGCGCGCTTCGACAGCGACGAGGCGACGCGCCTGCTCGCGCCCCCGGGCCGCCGCACCCCCGCGCCCGAGCGGGTCCGCCCCGGCGACTCGACGCAGCCGCCGCCGCTGCCTGGCCTGACGCACCCGCGCACCGTGCCCCGCGCCGTCGCACGGCTCGACGACGATCCTCCTCCGGGCACGGTTCACAACCGCAACCCGAGCCCGGCCGCACCACACCTTCCCCAGCCGCAAGAGCCGCCGCCCTCGCCCGCCGCGAACGAGCCGACGGTGGTCGCGGCGCCACCCCTCGCGCCGCTGTCACCGCCGCAGGTGGCGCAGACCGGGCTCGCGCAGCCGCCGATGCTCCCGCAGCCACCGATGCCCGCGCAGCCGATGCTTCCGCAGCCGGGGCCGCTCTCACCGCAGCCGCCGCTGGCGTACCCGTCCCCGCCCCCGCAGGGTGGATATCCGACATGGGGCGGCGTCCAGCCCCAGCTCCCCGGGCGCGGCGCCTCGCCGACGGCGCAGGACCTCTACGAGCGTCCCGTCCTGCCGCAGCGAAGCTCCACGCCGCACGTCGCCGGCTTCGGGCCCGCGCGCCGCCCCGCGCTGCAGCCGTGGATGCTGGTCGTGGGTGCGCTGCTGATGGCGGCGCTCGCGTTCGCGATCACGCGCGCGTTCATCGCCGGCTGAGCGCAGCACGCGGCCGGCGCTCGCGCGTTGGTAGCCCGATGCGACGAGCATCGGCATCGCGATTTCAGCGAGTTGTACGATTCTCGAGATTCCGGGTCACGGAATGACGTGGAGCGCGCACGTGGAGGACGGAATGGAGGCAGCCATCGCGACCCCGCTCGAACCCGAGCCGCCCGATCCGATCGTCGTGATGATCCACGACGGCCGGTACCGCGAGGCGCTCGCCGCGTGCGCCACGACGCATGGCGCGATCCTCGGCCGGTTGTGCATGGCCCTGCTCGGCTCGCACGCCGACGCCGACGAGGCCACGCAGGAGACCCTGCTCCGCGCGCACCGCGGGATGGCGAGCTATCGCGCGGAGGGCAGCGTGAAGGCGTGGCTCTGCGGGATCGCGCGCCACGTCTGCGCGCACATGCTCGAGACGCGCCGCAAGCAGCGCGAGCTGCTCGAGATCGTGCCGGCCGAGGGCGAGGCGCGGGACGTGTTCGAGCTGCGTCGGCGCGCGCGCGAGGTGCGCGAGGCGCTCGCCAAGCTGCGGCCGACCGAGCGCGAGGCGCTCGTGCTCCGGTACGTCGCGGGCCTGAGCCACCGCGAGCTCGCGACCGCGTGTGGCCTCGACGAGGCCGCCGCGCGCAAGCGGATCAGCCGCGCCCTCGCCCGCCTCCGCTCCGTGATGCCCGACCAGGAGATCGCATGATGTCGACCTGCAGCGAAGTGAACGACGACCTCGCGGAGCTCGTCGCCGGAGATCGCGACGCGATCGCGCGGCACGCCGAGCACCTCGCGAGCTGCGACGCGTGCCGGGACCTGCGCCACGAGGCGGCGGGGCTCGTCGAGCGGCTCGAGGAGGCGGGTGGTGATCACGTTGCCACCGCGGACCTGGCGACGCGCGTGCTCGCGCTCGTCGATGCCGACGCAGCGCCGGGCGAGGCACGGACCAGCGAGCCCCCCGCCGAGCCTCCGCGTCCCGCTCGAGCCGGGATCGACGCGCCCCACGCGTCCCACGCGTCCCACGCGTCCCGCCCGGCGCGCGCTCCGGCGCCGCGCGAGGCGCACCGGAGATCGATCGCCCGCGCGGCGCGGAGGCGCCCGTCGCGCGTGTGGCTCGCCGTCGGCGCGGCCGTCGCGCTCGCGGCCGGTGGCGTGGGCGTCGTCGCGATGACCCGCGAGGATGCATCCAGCGCCCGCGCGCCCGACGCGCTCGCTGCCCACGGTCCGATCGGACGCGTCGAGACGATCGCGCGCGCGGCGGCGGATCACGCCGGTGGGCTCGAGCTCCAGACCGCGGGCACGTGGAGCGCGCTCGGTGACGGCGCGGAGCTCCGCGCGGGCGCGCACGTCCGGACCGACGAGCGCACGCGCGCCCGGCTCGCGCTCTCCGATGGCACCGAGCTCGTGCTCGATCACGGCACCACGCTCGCGTTCGACGCTCGCGAGCCGCGCCGGATCGCGCTGACCGCCGGCCGGCTCGCCGCCGACGTCGCGCACGTCACCGGTCGCCCCGCCGCGATCACGACCCCGTCGGGGACGATCGACGTCCTCGGGACCCAGCTCGTCGTGACCGCGACCCCGACCGTGACGTCGGTGCAGGTCGTGCGCGGCCACGTCGCGCTCACGACCGTGGCCGGCGAGCGCGAGGAGATCTTCGCCGGCGAGGAGGGCGTCGTCGATCGCGGCACGCTCTCGGTCGGCGCCGCGCCCGCGCTCGCGAACGAGCTCGGCTGGTCGGAGCTCGAGGCCGCACCCGCCCCGGACGATCCGGTGACCACCGGCGTCGGCGCGCTGCGCGCGTACAAGCCCGGAGAGAAGCGCGACCGCGACTGGAACCTCGCGCTCGCGAGCCACGACGTGAAGGTCCGCATCGTCGGCCCGATCGCGCGCACCGAGATCACCGAGACGTTCCGCAACGACAGCGACACCACGCTCGAGGGCGTCTATCAGTTCCCGCTGCCCGC